>Ga0123334_1000710_pt1 | contig 45574 bp, 38 predicted proteins | sample BiotimSIPDNA_FD_89706 | JGI IMG/M metagenome (GOLD analysis project Ga0123334, IMG submission 89706) | Anaerobic biogas reactor microbial communites from Washington, USA - Biogas_R1 time_0 SIP DNA | ecosystem: Engineered > Bioreactor > Anaerobic > Unclassified | place: Washington, USA...
CACTGCTCTGGGTGGTCAAAATTCGATTATCACAGGTGGTCAATTTTCGGTTGTCATTACCATTTTCCGCTGTATCCGGCCTCCTCTTTCCTGATATGACCCTTCAGGTCAGCCTCCAGCAATTGGATCTGGTCGTTTCTGCAAAGGCCTGACTCCTTGAATGTTCCGCATCGCATGACTGTAATTAAAATTCCTTCCAATGAATGTGTCAATCGCACCAAACAGAACGGGTACAGTACTACATCTTTTTCCCGTTGCGGTAAAGACAAAAATGAAACATTTCTTTAATCAAATCAAATGATTATATTACACATAGCACAACGGGGATTCACCGTTATCCGAAAGGAAGAAAAAAAGGAAGGATTCAGGAGGGAATCGTTACAACGATGCGGATGTTTATCGGGCCGAATGATCCGGGGACGGCCGAGTTCAACCGCCTATCTGGCTCATTTTGCGCAGGTTGTCCTTTCCCCAGCCCTCATTCATGTGATGTTCGGACGGCTTGAGGGAAATGGCTTGAATGAATAGTTTTTTAAGTTCCTCATCATCGGATTTATGTTCCAGGGCCGCTTTTAAATCGATTTCCCGCTTGTCGTACAGACAGCCCCGCAGCTTTCCTTCCGCCGTGAGTCGCAAACGGTTGCATTCGGAACAGAATTTATGGCTCATGGGCGTAATGAAGCCAATCGTACCCCGACCGCCTGCCAGCTTGAAATACACGGCCGGGCCGCTTCCCTTGCTGATCTTCGTCGGAGCCAGTTCATATCTCCGGGCAATCTTCTCCCGAATCTCTTCGGAAGAAATGATGCGGTCCCTGTTCCAGAACAAAACATCTCCGATCGGCATGAACTCGATAAACCGGATATGCAGAGGAAAATCATAGGCCAGCTTCGCAAAATCCAGCAGCTCATCATCGTTGAATCCCTTGATGACCACCGTATTGATTTTCACCGGCTCCAGGCCCAGATCCAGGGCTTTGAAAATCGCCCTTTTGACTCCTGTTCGATGATTGCGCCGTGTAATGAATTCAAATTTTTCCGCAACCATCGTATCCAGGCTGAAATTGGCCCGATCCAGGCCCGCGGCTTTCAGTTCTTCCGCCATACCGCAAAACAAAACTCCGTTGGTGGTAATGGCGATGTCGTCAATTGCCGGGATTTTGCGAATGCTGGCGATCAGCTGGGTAATGTGACTGCGTATGAGCGGCTCGCCGCCTGTGAGCCTGATTTTGCGGATGCCGATCCCGGCCCCTACCTTGACCAATCTCACGATATCTTCCAAACTTAAAATTTTATCGTGTTCAAGTTTGGAAATGCCCTCTTCCGGCATGCAGTACCTGCAGCGCAAATTGCAGCGGTCGGTCACGGAAATGCGCAGGTAGTTAATCTTCCTATTATAAGAATCCAACATGTTTACCACGTTCTTTGACCAACCCTTCTCTGTCGTATGTTTAAAGCACGGCAAAACTTATGAGCCGACCCGGCTGTTGACCTGTTGCTTATATAGTCAGAGCCATCTCCTATGTCAAGTTATGAATAACATAATTTATTTGGGAAGACGAAATAATTTCCATTGTTACTCCGGCGATTAAACATCTGAAGTTCGTTACGCAGCATAGGCTACTCTTGGGTGCTTGAAATAATTACGGACATGAGCAGGCCGTTTAACGAGAGTCCGCATAAATGAACGGGGCTTTTTTCAATATCTTCTTGGTTGCGAATCTGCTTCCCAGAATGAACTTTGTTTTTCAGGTTTCCGTCTAAGTATTCGTCCAGATTAAGTTCCGGTGAATAGGAGGGTATCCCGTCTCAGTCGGAAATGGACTTTTGACCCACTTGTTTTAACATACAAAGGCTGCTCCTGAAGGATTGATTTCAGAATAGGTCCTCTGTCGTTGATGTTTTCGCAGCTCTCTGGCTGCTTCCAGTTTTCCGTCTCGCTCTTTGAAGATTTCCATGTCTCTGCCTTCAAGTCTGTCCAAGGGGGAAACGTACCCGATGGCGCTGTGCAGCCTGGTCTCATTGTAATACGTGATGTACTTTTGGACCATTCTACGGGCATCGTCAAGGGATAGTGGCACCCCGGGGCGGATGCATTCTTCCTTGATGGTTCCGTGAAAGCGTTCCAGTTTGCCGTTGGACTGCGGAAGGATGCGCCATTTTTCATCTTGACATTATGGGATCCAGAACATAGTGTTAATTGAACCCTTTATACAGCCTGAGGGATTGCGGTCTTTGGAGACGTTATACGCTAAGGAGAAAACAACACCATGAGTTCGAAAATTATGTCTTACTCTTATGATGAATATTTTGAAATCGTAAGGTCCTTTCACGGCTCCCCCGCCCCCGGCGTCCTTATCGGAGGATTCATGGTGGACCTTGCGGTAAAAAATCTACCCGAGGGGATCCTTTACGATGCCCTCTGCGAAACAAAAACCTGCCTCCCCGATGCGATACAGCTTCTGACCCCCTGTACCACCGGCAACGGGTGGCTCACGGTCCTTCCCCTTGGGCGCTATGCGCTCAGCCTTTATGACAAGTATACCGGGGAAGGGGTTCGGGTGTTTCTGGATGTGAATAAAATGGAGCCCTGGCAGGAGGTTCGAAACTGGTTCATGAAGATAAAACCCAAGAAGGAACAGGATTCCGACAGGCTTTACCGAGAAATCCGGGAAGCCGGACAGGATCTGCTCAGCCTGCGGCGTATTCAGATCAAACCGGATTTCATCCAGGAGAAGAAAAAAGGAAAGGTTGCCCTGTGCCCTAAATGCGGCGAGTCCTATCCCGTCAGCGACGGGGACCTCTGCCTCGGCTGCCAGGGATCGGATCCATATCGTTAGATCAACGGACGCCCCGCCCCGTGCAGCATGGGGCGGGGCGCACCTCCCCCCTTTTGATCATGCGAGATCAAAAGTCGCCAATCACCGTCCTCCTTTGAGCTTCAGAATCACACGCCAACCGCCCTGGCTAAAAAGCCAGGCCCACTGCCGGACAGGTCGAACGTCCACCCCGACAGAGTCAGGGTGTTTTTCCGGCCCGATATGTCGATAAAGACACATATCCCTTGACACCGGCCTCTTCCTTCCGATACAGAAGAAGCAAAAAACGAAGGGTGCACTATGATGAAAGACAGGAGCGGCAGCATCAGGAGATTTGAAGAAATAATCGATCGGGAGGTAGAAAGGCACCCCCACAACCAGCCTCTCCTTGAAGCTTTCCGCCCTTTGATTTTAACGAGAAACCGCCTCCTGGAAGAGTTGGAGCTGGAGGAAAATCCTCCTTTTCAGATCGACGAGATCCGCTTTCAGGGAGGAGTACCGGCCATCGAGCAGCACCCTTTGCTTTTGGAAAGTGATCCCTGGGAGGATCTTGTCCGCTCCCTGATCCCGGCTTTTCAGAAGGGCTTTCCCGATCTGAAGGAAGATCTTGACCGCCTGGAAAAGGCCCTTTCCGAAGGGGTGCTTGCCCTTTCGGACTATTTCACGAGAAAACGTGACGGACAGCAGAACCTTCTCTCCACCTGGGGCGGCACCCTTTCGATTGCCGCACCGCGAATCGGTTTTATTCTGAATTCCGCCTCCAGAATTGTCCTGGAAAAGAGGGCGCTGAAGATCGCCGAGCGGATCCAGGGGCTCAAATGGGAAAAAGGCTATTGCCCCATCTGCGGCTCTTTCCCTTCTCTGGCCGTCATTGGAGAAAAGATCGGCGAACGCCGGCTCCACTGCTCGCGCTGCGGGCACCTGTGGCGTTTCAGCCGGGTGGTCTGCCCTTATTGCGAATATGAAGGACAGGAGGGGATGGATTTTTTCCTGATTGAAGAAAGACCACAGGAAGCGGCCTTCACGTGCGATTCCTGTCAACGTTATCTTGTTACCCTGTACCGGGTCAGTGATCTGCACGACCGCGACCTGGACGTTTCAGCCCTTGGCCTCACCCATATCGACGTGATCATGCAGGAAAAGAATTTTGCCCCCATGACCGTCACCGACTGGAATGTTTTTTAGAACCGTTCGGTAAAGGAGTCCCGGTTGCTGCCAGGGCTCTCCGGCCGGCCGGCCGGCCGGCCGCCCTGTTGACGGTGACAGATCTCACCGGAATTTCTTCAGAATGCGCAGGAAAGAACGCCCTCATTTTTTCCATCACGGACATCTAGCAACCGTTCCAGAAATCCTCCTTCCGTCATCTCTCTTGTATTGTATTTTTTATAACATATGAATTTCCATGACAAAATGTGAGTTTTTTCCTTGACGCTGGAAGGAAAAAAACATAGGTATACCACGCGTGACATAGGTCAATTTTGGCATATTCATAAGGAGGTAGATATGGACATCACAAGGAGAGGTTTCTTGCACTTGTCCGGCGCTGTAGGATCAGGCATTGCCTTATCCACCCTGGGCATCAACCTGAAACCCACCAGAGCTTACGCAGATGAGCTCAACAAGATGAACCGGGTCAAGGCGGCAAAACAGGTAACAACGATCTGCTGTTACTGTTCCGTCGGCTGCGGACTCGTCTGCAGTGTGGACAAGATGACCGGAAAAATTTTCAACATTGAAGGGGACGCCGACCACCCCATCAACGAAGGGTCCCTGTGCGCCAAGGGTGCGGGCTTCTTCGACCTGACAGAGGCGAACAAGCACCGCCTCACAAAAGTCCTGTACCGGGCTCCCATGAGCGACAAGTGGGAGGAGAAGGATTGGGACTGGACGCTCAAACGGATCGCCCGCCTGGTGAAGGACACCCGGGATGCCGGCTTTGTCAAGACCAACGCCAAGGGCGAGGTTGTCAACCGATGTGAAACCATCGGCCATCTGGGCAGCTCCAACGTGGACAATGAAGAGTGCTGGCTCATGAGCGTCAAGTGCAGGGCGCTGGGGCTCGTCTACATCGACCACCAGGCCCGGGTCTGACACAGCCCATCGGTAGCGGCTCTGGGAGAGTCGTTCGGACGCGGTTCCATGACGAACCATTATTGTGACATCAAGAACAGCGACTGCATCCTCATTATGGGAAGCAATGCTGCGGAGCATCACCCCATCGCTTTCAAGTGGATCCTCCGGGCCAGGGAACTGAACGGGGCAAAAATCATCCACGTCGACCCCCGTTACACCAGGACATCGGCCCGCTGCGATTACCATGTCCCCCTGCGCTCCGGCACGGACATCGCCTTTCTGGGCGGGATGATCCATTACATCATTGAAAACAACAAGTATTTCAAAGACTACGTTGTCAATTATACCAACGCTCCCTTTATTGTAGGACCCGATTTCAATTTCCAGGACGGTCTCTTTTCCGGCTATGATCCGGAAAAGCGGAAGTACAACAAGGACACTTGGGTCCTCGAAAAGGACGACGCGGGCATTCCCAAGCGGGACATGACCCTGAGCGATCCCCGCTGCGTTTTCCAGATGCTGAAGGCGCATTACTCGCGCTACACCCTGGACAAGGTCTCCAGCATTACCGGTGTTTCCAAGGAAAATCTGCTCAAGGTTTACTCCGAATACAGCGCGACGGGTGTCCCGGACAAGGCGGGCACGGAATGTTACGCCCTGGGCTGGACCCACCATACCGTTGGGAGCCAGAATATCCGGACCATGGCCATCATCCAGCTCCTTCTGGGGAATATGGGCATCGCCGGCGGCGGCATCAACGCCCTCCGTGGTGAGCCGAACGTCCAGGGTTCAACGGACCACTGCATCCTTTACGGCAATCTGCCCGGTTATCTGAAGATGCACGTGGCGTCTCTGGATACGCTGGAAAAATATCTCCATAAGTACACACCGGAATCGAAAGACCCGCAATCGGCCAACTATTATTCGAACTATCCCAAGTTTCACGTCAGCTTTCTCAAGTCCATGTTCGATGACAAGGCAACGGCGGAAAACGAATTCGGCTATCCCTGGCTGCCCAAGCTGGATGACGGCGTGGCCTATTCCCTCATGCATCTCTTCGATAAGATGTACGAAGGGAAGGTCAAGGGGCTCTTCTCCGTAGCCAACGACCCGGCGGTCAGTTCCCCGAATGCCGGCAAGGTCCGGAAGGCCCTGGAGAAGCTTGATTGGCTGGTAGGCGAGAACATTTTCAACAACGAGACCTATGAGTTCTGGCGCGGGCCCGGTGTCGATCCCAAAAAGATCAAGACGGAGGTTTTCCTCCTTCCCGCTTCCGCCACCATGGAAAAGGAAGGCAGCCAGAGCAACTCGGGCCGTTGGGTCCAGTGGAAGTACAAGGCGGCCGAGGCCCCCGGCGATGCCATTCCCGTCGGCGAGATGACGCTCAAGATCATGGACGCCGTCAAGGAACTTTATGCCAAGGAGGGCGGCGTTCATCCCGAGCCGATCCTCAACCTCAAGTGGGATTACACCGACAGCAAAGGCCGGTTCGACGCCCTGAAGGTGTCCAAGCAGATCAACGGCTATTTCCTTCAGGACACGGTCATCGAGGATAAGGCGAAGGGAACGACGACAACCTTCAAAAAGGGGCAGCTGGTACCGACCTTCGGCAATCTCCAGGCGGACGGTTCGACCTCTTCAGGCAACTGGATCATGGCGGGGAGCTTCACCGCCGACGGCGAGAACAAGATGATGAAGCGCGGGAAGGAAGATCCGACGGGTCTCGGCCTCTTCCCCAACTGGTCCTTTGCCTGGCCGGTCAACCGGCGGGTTATCTACAACCGGGCCTCCTGCGATATCTATGGGAAGCCTTACAATCCCAAGCGGAAACTTCTGGAATGGGTCGGCGATAAGTGGGTCGGAGATGTCCCCGACGGCCCCTGGCCGCCCATGGCGGATAAGGAGAAGGGGAAATACCCCTTCATCATGAAGACCGATGGCGTGGGCGCATTGTTCGGTCCGGGCATGGTGGAAGGCCCCTTCCCTGAGCACTACGAGCCCCTGGAAGGCCCCCTGACCAAAAACCCCATGTCGAGTCAGCTTATCAATCCGGCCATCGAGATCTTCAAGGGCGAACTCGACAAGGTGGCCAATGCCAGTGAGAAATATCCCTATGTCTGCACGACATACTCCTGCACGGAGCACTGGTGCTCCGGGGCTCTGACCCGATGGCAGGCCTGGCTCCTGGAGGCGATGCCGGAACTCTACATCGAAATCGGCGATCTCCTGGCAAAGGAGAAAGGCATCCAGAACGGTCAGCGGGTGAAGGTTTCCTCCATTCGGGGATCCGTGGAATGCGTTGCCATGGTGACCAAGCGTTTCACGCCCTTCCAGGTGGAAGGAAAGACGGTTCATCAGGTTGGGCTTCCCTTCAATTACGGCTGGCTCTTCCCCAAGGACGGTGGAGACAGCACAAATTTACTGACGCCTACGGTCGGTGACGCCAATACCTTCTGTCCGGAGTACAAGGCGTTCATGGTAAACGTGGAAAGGGCATAGGGGGGAGACGATGAAAACTGAATTCGTAAAACTGATCGACACAACATTATGCACCGCCTGCCGCGGCTGCCAGGTGGCCTGCAAGCAGTGGAATGAAATGCCTGGCCTGAGAACGAAACAGTGGGGGAGCTATCAGAATCCGCCGGATCTCCAGTGGAACACCTGGACCCTGATCCGGTTTCAGGAATACGCCCCCAAAGAGGGCGACTTCAAGTGGCTCTTTCGGAAGGACGGCTGCATGCACTGCACCGATGCGGCCTGTGTCAAGGTGTGCCCCAGTGGCGCCCTTTATCACACGGAATACGGTACCGTGGGCCTCCATCACGAAAAGTGCATCGGCTGCAAGTACTGCATTTCCGCCTGTCCCTTCGATGTTCCCCGGTATGACCGGGCGACGGACAAGGTCTATAAATGCGATCTCTGCTACACCCGCCTCCAGGGGGACCAGCAGCCCGCCTGCGTCAAGTCCTGCCCGACCGGAGCCCTGACCATCGGCCCCAAGGACGCTATGATCAAGAAGGCCTATGCCCGGGTAAAGGAGCTTGGTGGGGACGCCAACGTCTACGGAGACAAGTTCGTCGGTGGAACCCATGTCATTTATGTCCTGGGTGAAAAGGCCGAGGTTTATGAGGGCCTGCCGAAGAATCCCAGTGTGCCGGTTACCACGGTGCTCTGGAAGGACATCCTGAAACCGTTGAGCCTCCTGGCCGCCGGCGGCGTCGTTGCGGGGTCTTTCCTGCATTACATTATCCACGGACCCAAACTTCCTGATGAAGATCAGGGACAAGATACGAAGGGAGGGGAATAATCATGAGAAAAGGATTAATTCAGGCCACGGACTCCTTTGAACGAATCGTTCACTGGTGTCTGGCCATATCATGCCTGGTGCTGTGTTTCTCGGGACTGGGGATCATGTTCCATTCCCTGAACTTTCTCGGTGAACCCTTCGGCGGACTGAAATCGTTGAAATACATCCACAACATCACCGCCCTCTTTTTTGCCCTTTCTCTCTTCTTCGCCATAGGCATGTGGTGGAAAGAGGCGGGGATCTTTGTTTTCCCGGAGGACATGGATTGGATCAAGTCCGCGGGCGGTTATCTCTGGCATGTCGATCAGGTTCCCGAGGTGGGAAAGTACAATCCCGGCCAGAAGATGTTCTTCCTGGTGGTGGCGCTTGGCGGGGCGGCCATGGTCTTTTCAGGTCTGATCATGCTCTTTCCCCTGAGCATTCCGGCCATGATCGTCCGGCTGATGTACCTGCTCCACGCCGCCGGGTTTGTGGCGATTTTCGCCTTTTTCTTCATCCACCTCTACCTTGGAACGGTAGGATCTCCCGGATCGCTGCCGGCCATGACCACGGGCTGGGTGACGAGAGCCTGGCTTAAAAAGCAGCATCCCAAGTGGCTAAAGGAGATGGAGGAACACGGGACGCTGGTGGTCTACGGCGAAGAAAAGCAGGAAGGGCACGGGCACGGTCATTAAGACAGGACCGGCAACATAAAATAAGGGTGCTTCACCCGATATGCATAAAAGGCAGAGTCATGTCCAATGGCTCTGCCTTTTTGCGTGGAGTCAGAACCACCCGAATATTTATGAACATGGCGCAATGAGGGATGGGATGGGCGGGGCTTGGAACAAACCGACCATTCAAGAAAGGGCCTTGACAATCTTTCTTCGCAAGCCTAGAATTTGAGGTGTATTTTTTTGATGTATTGCAGGTAAATTCACACAGTTGACTTGTTGCCGGTTTGATATCGCGTCTCGAACGGATCCTCCTGCCATTCCTCTTCGCTCACCAACCCGCACGGAGGCGTAGAAGGGCGCACAGGTTTTTTCCTCAATCTTCTCTTAACCGCAGAAAGCATGGTGAACTCATGCATGCCTTGGAACCTCTCTTCAATCCAAAATCCATTGCCGTCATCGGCGCTTCGTCCGACGAATACAAGGCCGGATATCAAGTCCTGTTTTCGCTGAAGGATTTTCCCGGAAGGCTTTACCCGGTAAATCCGAAGGCCGACACGATTCTCGGATTTCAGGCCTATCCGAGAATTGCAGATATCCCGGAAAAGATCGACCTTGCCGTGCTCACTGTGCCCGCCGCGTCATGTCCCGACGCCATTGAGGAAGCAGGCAGGGCGGGAGCGAAATCCGCACTGATCATCAGCGGGGGCTTCGCGGAATCGGGAGAGGAGGGGAAACGATTGCAGGAGAGGGTTCTGTCTGCGTGCCGGACTTACGGGGTGCGCCTTCTCGGACCGAACACCGCCGGGTTTGCAAATCTTCATTCAACAGTCTCCGCCAATTTTCTTCCCTGGATCATGAAGATGAAGCGCGGCGGGATCGGCCTCGTTTCGCAGAGCGGGGCGATGACCTTCACGATCGCATCGCTTCTCTACGGCCGCAAGCTGGGACTCAGCATCGCCACGGGGACAGGCAACGGAGCCGATGTGGATACCGCCGACGCCGTTGACTACCTGGCTCAGCATTCGGAGACGAAGGTCATTCTCCTCTATTTCGAAGGAACTCCGAACGGCCGCCGGCTCTATGAGGCCGTAAAGAATACGGTAAAGAGCAAGCCCGTGGTCGTGCTCACGGTTGGAAAGGCGGATGTGGCCGACTTCGCCGCTTCCCACACGGGAAACCTGATGGGTTCATACGCCCTGAAATGCGCCGCCCTTTCGCAGGCCGGAGCGGTCATAGCGGATACGGTCGACGATCTTCTCGATGCCGCCGCGCTCCTGTCGCGCGTCAGGCTCGAACCAGGCCGTGAGCCCGGCGTGGGGCTGCTCACAGGCCAGGCCGGGCCCGGCATGGTCATCACCGATTACCTGAGGAGCAGGGGCGTCGTGCTGCCCGAACTGGGGCAAAGCGCCGTGGAGAAGATCAAAAAGCTTCTCCCCATGAGCTATATCAAGAACCCTGTGGATACGACAAGACCCGGGCCTTCTTTCAAGGATATTTTCCTCGCAATGGCCGAGGATCCTTCCATCGATGTTCTGATCATTTTCGCCATTTACGAACCTGCGGTTATTGACCCGATCGAACTGTTCACCACCATTCGCGACAGAACGAACAAACCGGTTCTTTTCGCAACAGCAGGCTTTCCTGAAGCCGTGGCCGAGGCGGTGGAAGCAGTCGAGCAAATGGGGGTCCCCGTCTTCACCTCCCCGGACAGCGTGTCCAGGGCGGTGACGGCGCTGGTCCGTGATTCAAAGGCGGCATACCGAGAAACGGGCGCAGCGGAAGAAGAATCCCCGGGGGAAATCCGATTCGCAGGCAAGGTTCTCACCGAAGCGGAGGGCAAGGACATCTTGAACGGAATCGGCATCGCAACACCGGAAAGGGCGGTCTGCTCCAATCACGATGAAGCGCGGCAGGCTTTCAGAAGGCTGAGAAAACCCTGCGCCGTCAAGGTGCTGGACAGCCGCATTACCCATAAGACCGAGGTCGGCGGCGTGCATCTGGATATTTACGGGGAGGATGAACTGGTGAAGGCCCTGGAGCTGATCGATGCGATAGGCAAAGAAGGTGAGAGCCCGAGGAAATACCTCATCGAAGAAATGGCGGAAAAGGGAGTCGAAATCATCATCGGAGCCAAGAACGACGCCAGCTTCGGCCCAAGCGTCCTGGCAGGGATGGGAGGCATTGCCGCCGAAGCCATGGGCGACACGAGCATCAGGCTTGCGCCGCTGAACCTTGAAGAGGCAAAGTCCATGCTGTACGAGCTGAAGGGCGGAAGACTCCTGGAAGGATGGCGCGGAGCGGCTCCCGCGGACATTGAGCGCGCTGCCGAGGCCATCGTGAAAATCGGCGGGCTGATCTCTTCACACCCTGAGATCAGGGAAATCGATCTCAATCCCGTGCGCGTTTACAAAAAAGGGATTCTCGCCCTTGACGCCCTGTTTGTCATATGATCACGGAAAGCCCTGCCCGTTCCCCGGGATCGCGGCAGATCGATCATCGGAACGCCAGGTGACCCGTGGGTTTCAAGCGCTCTTCCCGGATCGGGTACGTCGCCGTTGAGAATGTTCTGGTCCTGGATTACAGCGGCAATCCGACGCTGGACGGCCGTCTGTTCAAAGGGCGAAGTGAGCGGACTCCGCTTCAGGGCGCCCCGGGAAGCAGGCGGATGATCCCGCCGTAGTTTTCATCGTCCGTTCCCACAAAGATCTGCCTGCCGCCCTCTTTGGTTTCGCGGACGGCGATGCTCTCGACTTTCAATCCGTCCAGGGTTGCCAACCGTTTTTCCCCGCCCAGCTCGACCGTCGGATTGCCTTCTTGATCGGCAAGGACCCTCCCGATCTGCCATACCACACTGCGGAACGGGCCGTCATCGATTCCAGGATCGCTGGCGGACGCGCTGTAGATGAAGCCCTCACCGTCAACCGCCAGAGCAACGATGGGCCGGGTATTGATTCCGACGGGGTCTTCCGCGTGATACGTGACCTCCTTGAATGGCCCGAACAGGATTGGATCCAGGGAAAGTTTCGCCCAGCGGATTTTTGTGGACAGCAGGCCGCCGGCACGCTCCGCGTAAAGGAAAACCAGTTGCTGCCCGACCTGGCAGACCTCGGTAGCCTCGACATTTTCGACGGGAACGGGCCAGGATGCGTAAGACTCGATGGTCAGCGCCCCCCCATGATATCGTGCAAAGAAGATCCGCCGGGCCTCTTCGCCTGCCTGGCCGCTTTCAACCAGCAGAAAGCCCCTTCCACCCGGAATGCGGCTGGCGCTCTCCAGATCACTGGCGGAGCCGCCGGGTCCGGGAAATTTCAACTCCGGAGATTTCCAGGTGACCCCCTTGGTCTCGGATCTGGGAAGGCGGACAATGCTGACCCGGGGCAGTGCATTCTTCTCCCGACCGCCTTTGGTATCGTGAACGCCAAGAAACAGATCGTCCTCGATCCAGGCCAGTCCGCTCAGATCAAGCAGGGTTGCCGTGCCGACGATCCCCTGGGGCCGAGCCGAGGTCATTGCGCAACCCGTCAGCAGGATCAGGACGCCCAGCAAAACGATGGCGAAACAGATCTTCCGGCCATGCCTTTTGGTGTTACGTGCATTCATCTTGAGGCTCCTTCCGGTTCCGGCCCGATCGGCCGGGCTGGTCTCAGGCTTGAGATTTCCTCAAGAAAGATGAAGAGGATCCCTCCTCCCTGAGATAAAAACACCATCCCTTATTTCGGATATTATAAGAAAAGAAGCCCTGAAAAGTCAATGGCATCGCAGAGATAGATATCCGGGCATAAGCCGATCAACGGCGCAGGGCAGAGGAGCCGTCCTGACGAGGGAAATTTCAGTTGTTGGTGAAAACTAAACATGGTATTTAATAAAATTAATAAATCGTCCGGTTTTCATTATAGGAAACAGGAACTGGAGCCATCTCGATTCCGCTGCCGCCTTTGAAAGACAGCCGGTGAGAACACGAAAGAACTCCGGGTCCTTCCTGACTTCCGGTCTTGAATAGAGGAAATTTCAATGGAAAATCTGAAACTAGTGGCCGGGCTCGGCAAGGAGCGAAGTAAAATCCAGGTGGGGAATGCCGTGTTCGGTGAAAGCCTGGTTATCATAGCAGGACCATGCAGCGTGGAGAGCGACGACCAGATCATGGAAACGGCGCTGGCTGTCAAGGCAGCCGGGGCCGACATCCTCCGCGGCGGCGCGTTCAAGCCCAGGACTTCGCCTTACGCCTTCCAGGGGCTGGGGCTGCAGGGCTTAAAATATCTTGCCAAAGCGGGAGAAGCCACGGGTCTGCCGGTGATCACCGAGGTGCTGGATACCCGTGATGTTTCCTGGGTTGCGGAATTCGCCCAGATGCTGCAGATCGGCGCCCGGAACATGCAGAATTTCTCGCTGCTGAAGGAAGTGGGGAAATGCCAGCGGCCGGTTCTGCTGAAACGAGGCATGTACTCCACTTTGGAGGAATGGCTCAATTGCGCCGAATACATCATGAACGAGGGAAATCCTCAGGTTGTACTCTGCGAGCGGGGGATCCGCACCTTCGAAACCTACACGAGGAACACACTCGATCTTAGCGCTGTTCCAGCGGTCAAGGAAATCAGCCATCTGCCGGTAATCACGGACCCCACCCACGGCACGGGAAAAGTCAGCCTCATCAAACCCATGTGCCTGGCCTCCGTCGCGGCCGGGGCCGACGGAATCACACTGGAAGTCCACCGGAATCCACCGGAAGCCCTCAGTGACAAGGATCAGGCGCTGACCCACGGCGAGTTTGACGAAATCGTAAAGGAAGTCAGACTCCTGGAACGCTATATGAAGGAGAAAAAAGATGCACTTAGCTGAAATACGGGCCGAAATCGATCAGACGGATATGCAGATAGTCAAGCTCATCAACCAGCGCATGGAATACGTGTTGAGGACCGGCAAACTCAAGCAGTTCATCCTGGACCCTGCCCGCGAGGAGCAGGTTTTAAAACAGATGCTGTCCCAGGCCCGTGGGCTGATCCGCCCGGAATTCATTACGGAGCTTTATCAGTCGATCATCTCGGAAAGCAAACTGCTGCAGGAGCGAAACCTTAAGCTGGTGGGCTTTCAGGGAGAGCACGGGGCCTGGGGCGAGTTGGCCGTCCGCCGCTATGCCGAAGACATGATCCCCATTCCCTGCATGGAATTCGCCCATGTGTTCGAGGGGGTGCGGGACAAGGAGCTGGACTTTGGGATGGTGCCGGTGGAAAATTCCCTGGAAGGCGCCGTGACCGAAGTCAACGACATCCTGGTAGAGACGGAGCTTAACATCGCCGGCGAGGTCGTGGTTCCCGTTCGCCAATGCCTCCTGGCCCTGCCCGGTACCGACTACCGGGAGATCAAGGTGGTTTATTCCCACCCCCAGGCCCTGGCGCAGTGCCGCAGCTTCCTGTCGCGAAACAAACTGGAGCCGCGCCCCTTTTACGACACGGCCGGCGCGGCGCGCTGGCTGTCCCAGGAGCGGCCGAGTTCCACAGCGGTCATCGCCAGTCCGATTGCCGCAGAACTCTATGGTCTGGACGTCATCAAGGAAGATATCGGGGACAACACGGATAATTTTACCCGCTTTCTCCTGATCTCCCGGGAGCCCAGTGCCACTCCCGGAAATAAATGCTCACTGGTCTTTTCCACGCAGCATCGGGCCGGTGCCCTTTTCGAAGTCCTGCAGGTGTTCGCCGAAAATGAGATCAACCTTACGCGAATCGAATCCCGGCCCATCCGCCGGAATCCCGGCGCCTATGCGTTTCTTCTGGATTTTCTGGGAAGGGAGGATGATCCGGTCGTTCAAAAAGCGCTGGGAAGGATTCGGGAAATGACGCCCATGTCCCGGATCTTGGGCTATTATCCCGAAGCCGCACCGGCCCGGTAAATTGAACCGGCTTTCCCGGGCGAGAAGGTGCCAGAGGCTCAGGCGTTGGCGAGTGAACGGATTGCCGATGCGCTCAGCTCAGGTGGCATCCGCGATGCCGCCCTGTCGTCTCCCTGGGCGCGAATCGGTGCTCGCCTTCAGGCAGGACTCTCCGGACTTTTCCATCCTGCTTCGTGCGGCTTGAATCGTAAGGCTGCTTTTCGGCCTTGCCTCCAACGCTGTTTCTCCGGTCAATCTCTATGGTGACAGGCCGTCCGTTGGCCGTTAACGTCCGCAGGGCCTGCGCCATCTTCCGGGCAAATCGGCTGTCAGCCGTCAGGACGGAGGTGTTGTTCATCACTTCGATTCCGTCCAGGCGAAGCTGCGGTATCCCCATGGCATGAGACAGATCGCGCATCAGGCCTTTCTGGCTGATGCCGTCTTTCTTTCCGGCATTGATCAGAAAGCGGGTTGATTTCCTGTGAACCGGTGAAGACGATTTTCCGGCCTCCCGAATCTTTTTCTTAACGGTCACCTTTTCGACGACATTCAAGTCCGGTGCGTTCCGGTAAGACGCCAGAAAACGGTTAAATTCCATAGAAACAAAACGTTTGATCAGTTCCTCCCGGTCGAGGGTTTCCAGGGTCCTGGAGATAACGGGCAGAAAGGGGTCGATCTGTTCCGGATCGATCTCGGCCTGCTTGACGGCCTCCATGTGGCTGAGGAGCCTTTTTTTACAGATCTCATGACCGGAAGGGATGCGGCCTTCCTCGAAATTCTTCTTGAGACTCCGCTCGATGCCCCGGAGTTTGTACTTTTCCCGCACACCGATCAGGACGACGGAAATACCCGCCTTTCCCGCACGGCCTGTGCGGCCGCTCCGGTGCGTATAGCCTGAAGGCTCGTCCGGGAGACTGTAATGAATCACATGGGTCAGATCGTTGACATCCAGCCCCCTGGCCGCCACATCCGTGGCCACCAGCATCCGGATATTTCTGCTGCGGAATTTGTGCATCACGTGGTCCCGCTGGCTCTGGGAAAGCTCACCATGGAGGGCATCGGCGCTGTAGCCATCCTCGATCAACTTTTCAACGATGTCGCGCGTCTCCAGCCGCGTCCGGCAAAAAATGATCCCGTAGAGATCCGGGGTCATATCGGCAATGCGCCTCAGGGCCTGGTAACGGTACCGGTCTGACACGACATAATAGACGTGATGGACATTTTCCGCCCCGGCATTGCGGCGGCCAACGGTGATTTCAACGGGATCTTTCATGTAATCCGATGCAATCCCGGCTACTTCACCCGACATGGTCGCAGAAAAGAGCAGGGTGTTTTTTGAATCGGGTGTTTCAGCCAGAATCGCGTTCAGCTCTTCCCTGAAACCCATCTGCAGCATCTCATCCGCTTCGTCCAGGACTACCCAGTTCAGGGCGGAAAGATCGACGGACTGCCGGCGGATCAGATCATAAAGGCGCCCCGGAGTGGCCACGATGATCTGCGCCCCTTTTTGAAGTTCATGAATTTGATGAACAATGCTCGCCCCGCCGTAAACCGAAGTGATTCTCAGGCCCGGAACGTACCGACCTATCAGGTTCAGATCTCCAGTCACCTGAACACAGAGCTCACGGGTCGGGCACAGGACCAGAGCCTGGGTTTGCTTTCTCCGCACATCCGTCAACTGGATCAGCGGTATGCCGAAGGCAGCCGTCTTCCCCGTTCCTGTTTGCGCAAGTCCGACCACGTCGACCTGCTGCTTCAGGAGAATTGGAATAACCTTTTCCTGCACCGGCGTCGGAAGAGAAAAACCCAGCCCGTCCAACCCTTTAAGAATATCGGCCTTCAGCTCAAGCTCATCAAATGTCTTCATATCTTCTTCTATGTAACAATCCCTTTCACAAAATCCGGGCGGACGGAAACAAAGCGATTCCGCTCTACACAACAGGGGACAAGGCTTAGCACCTTGTCCCCTGTTGTGTTCAATCAGCTCTTTTTTCCGGCCGTCCTTCTCGGGCTAACGTTGTCGGCGTTCCATGCGGCTCCCTGGCGCAGACTGCCTGAGCCTGTCGCCGCCTCCTTCTCGCCGGCCTTGTTATCCCCTGAAGCTCAACCCGATATTACAGTAATTCAACATTGTCCGCCGCGGGACCCTTGTTGCCCTTGACAACATCGAACCTGACTCTGGCTCCCTCCTCGAGGGCCTTGTAACCATCCATTTTGATAGCGGAAAAATGAACGAATACGTCATTTCCATTGTCCTGTGCGATAAAACCAAACCCCTTGGACGCGTTGAACCATTTTACTGTTCCTTCTGACATCTTTAACAACTCCTTTTTGTGGTTTTCTTCCTGAAAACCCATTCAATTAATTAGGTCCGCATGGTCCGTAGACCACTCGAACCGGCAGAGCCCGTTTTACCCAACAAAAAACCGCACGCCCTCGCCTGAGGATTGTGCGGTTCTCTTTAATGGATTTTATTTAATATAAAACGGACACTGCACAAACATGAGAGTTACTACCATAGTCGAAACCGGGATGCAACTATTTTTTTAACCTTTTTAAAAATCTTTGAATCCCTCGTCTTCCATGGGAAGAATCTCTTCGGGAGAAACCGCGCGGGTTCTTCCCGAAGCCAATAGCTTCCGGCCCTTCAAATCAGGTTTGAAATTGGACAGGACGGCCCGTTTGGCGCCGCTTCGGCCCGAACGGCCAGACCGGTCCGTCTGCAAAAGAGCCCTTGATGCGCCTCTTCCACCGGCAGACGTTACCGCATGGCTGGAGCCTCCTACAATCTGGACCAGCTCTGCAACGTAGCCCTTCATCTGCTCAGCCTGAGCGTTCAGTTCCTCTGATGCACTGGCGGATTCTTCCGCATTGGCCGCAGTGCGCTGCGTGACTTTGTCCATCTCCGCAACGGCGATGTTGACCTGGGAAATGCCATGGGACTGCTCCGAAGTGGCAGCCGCAATTTCGTCGACCAGGTCTTTGATCTTGCTGGCCACAGCCATCTGGTCCTTGAACGCATTCTGGGTCTGCTGGGTGGATTCATTCCCTCTCTGAATGGCCTTGATGGTGTTTTCAATGAGACTGCTGGTGTTTTTCGCAGCATCGGCGGATCTCATCGCCAGATTTCTGACCTCTTCGGCCACCACGGCGAAACCGGCGCCCGCCTCGCCTGCCCGGGCCGCTTCCACCGCGGCATTCAAGGCCAGAAGATTGGTCTGGAATGCGATTTCATCAATGGTCTTGATGATTTTATTCGTTTCTTCACTGGACTTGACCACCTCCGAAACGGCGCCAACCAGGTTCTCCAGCTGCTCTCTGGTGTGGGCCTGATACTTGCCCACTTCCTCCATCAAAGATCTGGCCTGACTGGCGTTATCGGCATTCTGCTTGGTCATTGAAGACATCTCTTCCAGTGAAGAGGAAGTTTCCTCCAGGGAAGCCGCCTGCTCTGAAGACCCTTCCGCCAGGATCTGGCTGGAAGATGCGACCTGCGATGACGCAGCGGACACCTGTTCCGCTCCGTCTGAAAGTCCCGAAACGACCTGGTTGATCGGGCGCGTAATGGAAACGGAGATCAACAGACCGAGCCCTACGGCCAGGACCATGCCCAGAATGGTGATGATACCGCCCAGCCACACCGCACGGTTGGCAATTCTGCTGTTGTCCTCCGCTCGTTGCTTTGCCTGCTTCATCTCCCCTTCATTGAGCTTTTCCAGATCGCCTGTGATGGCTTGACCCAGCGGGTTTGCCACCTGAATTACGGCCATGGCTTCATCTCTCTTGCCCGCTGCCGCCAGCCCCACCATTTTATCGCAGTTGACAAGATACTGCTCGTGATTCTTCTTGATCCTGTTGACAAGATCCCGTTCCTGATCGCTTGTAACCGTCTTTTCATAGTTATCGATCAGCCCTTTGATTTTTGTATCCATTTCCTTGACCGTTCCAAGCACCGAGCTGATGTCCTTATCCAGGGCAAACCTGTTCACCAGGCTATAGATCATCACAACCCGCAGATTCATATAGGCCTCATTGACCTTGCCGATCATACCCAGCCCAACGGTATTTTCCTGATACAGCGCCGTATCGGCATTTTCTATCTTTTTGATCTGCGTAATTCCGATCAGCCCGATGACCAGTGCAATCAATGCCACCACCACGAACCCGCCAGTCAATTTGGCACTTAATCTCATCCCTTTCACGCCTTACCTCCTGAATTTCTCTTGTTATTAGATGATTAAACCCATATCTTGGCCCACGAACCCGACAGCCTGATGTTCCTCTGACGCAGTCAATAACCGTGCCATGGGCACCCTTTTGTTGGGGACTGTTAAGGCAAATTAAATGCCATAGATTGAGAACAGGGGAAAAACAGGGGTGAAATGCAAAAAAGGGAAAGTCACAGGCGGACAGGGAACGATCAGGGACCAGGGCATCGGAGGATCACACAGATTCACGGAGACTTTTTTGTCGTCGGCAGGCATAACCAGATTTTGACGGGCACCGTCCTTTTTATGCTTTTTCCAGTTCCGGCATTCGAGACAGCCGGATGGCCGCGGCGGTGTATCCCGTCTCTTTCCTGCGTATTCCAGAACCCTTCGGCCTCTCATCTTGGCCGGATCATCGATCGACGGAACGGGATGCCGCCGCAGGAAACGGCACTTCGCCTGCTCAAAGAGGCCGGATGGCAACGAACTCCACGGTGCCTTTCAAGGCATCGGCAACCTGCTGATGGAACCGGGAAGGGAAACGGATACAAAAACCGCAATCAGAACTGATGTGGCGGGGAACAGGTATCAGCTTGAAAGGGATGTTTCCTGATATCATTATTTTTTCCGCTTTCAGAGCATGACTGACGGAATCGAACAGAACCACCTCATAAACTTCTGTCATCATATTGTCCATGACGCGCTCTGCCGGATGTGCCGCCGGCTCTCCGGCATAAACGCCTCATCAAAAAAAGACTTTTTCCCGCCGCTGGGAAAAAGGGGGCGGTTTTTTGCATTTTACAATACGGGGAACCGGGCTATCACGAGCAACACGTTCCCGGAATACCGCCACAGCTCCGACCAAGGAGGAAGCCATCTTGTCGGCGTCATCAGAAATGCAAACCCTGTATCGTTACCTGCTGACCATCATCAGGATCTTCAATTCTGATGTCCCAGGCCTTGCATCGCGCAACCGATACTGCCGGAAAACCCTTTCCTATACAAGGGCAAAAGCGGCTGTCCCCCGCCTTTCATCGGGCAGGATGATGGCGCTCCTCTTGACCGTGGCGGGATATCTTGCGATCAGCGTCGCTTTTCCCTGCCGGGTGTCAGCGGCCGGCGGCCTTGAGAAGCCCGGGCTCCCCTCCATAGGGTCCGGATTATACGAACTTTACATCTTTACCGATTATTTCTGCGGCCCCTGTCAGACCCTGGAAGAGGAGTTGGATTCCACCCTGCAGGAGTTGATTAAAAGGAACGCCGTTAAAATTCATTTTGTCGATCTTCCCATTCACAGGGAGACGGTTCTGTTCAACCGCTATTTTCTTTACGCCGCCTGCGCCTCGGGTTCCAGCAGGAACGTTCTCAGAGCCCGGCGGGAGCTGTTTTCCCTTGCTGAACACCAGGATACCGTCGACGAACAGAAAATCGTCCGCAGATTCGAACAACGCAACATCCCCTTCAAAGTCTACGACTTAAAGCCCGTATATCCCGAATTCAACCGCATCATCAGGCAGTTTAATGTCCATTCGACACCCACGTGCGTCATCAAATTCAACCCCGCCGACATCCGCAGCTACAGTGGAGTTTCCCGAATCAGGCAGGGCATGGCCGTGCTGCTTGCCGCGACGGCCGCGTCGAAATAACCCGGCCTGGATCGTTACACGGTCAAAACCCTTGCAACGTTTGTTTTCTCCATACGATACCCGCCTTCTTGTGTAAACCGGGGACAGATCCTCTTCAGGAAATCACATCTGGCATCCCGGGCAGAACCATGTTCCCCGCCCCAGAAGCCGCTCCCTGTGGACTAGTTCCCCGCACCGGTGGCACTTCTGCCCTTCACGGCCGTAGACAAGAAGCTCCTTCTGATATTCACCCTTGTTGCCAAAGAGATCACGCCAGTCGGAGATGGACGTCCCCCGGCAGTCAATGGCTTTTGTCAGGACCGCCCCAATCGCCTTTTCAACATTCCGCCAGTCGTCGGGCGAGAGGCCGGCTGTCTCGCGCCGGGGGCTCAATCCCGCCCGGTAGAGAATTTCACAGGCATAGATGTTCCCTATTCCCCGGATGATCCCCTGATCCATCAGAAAAGACTTCAGCGGACGCCTTCTTTTACAGCCCTTTGCGATCAAGGTTGCAGCGCATCGGGAAGCCAGCGCGTCAACAGCCCCGTCGTGCCCTTCTCCCCCCCCCGCCAGCGACAGGGTGGCAAAACGCCGGGGGTCCACGATAACCACCTGGTGAGAGTACAAATCGAAGACAAGGCGACAATGCATCGGCAGCGCTGCCTCCTTTTCCTGCCAGAGCAGCCGCCCTGTCATTCTCAGGTGAATTTCCAGCCTCCTCCCGTCATCCAGCCCGATGACGATCCATTTTCCCCTCCGCGTCACGGAAATCACCTGCTGCCCCTTCACATGTTCAGGCAGTTGCAGCCTGCTGTCCAGGATGGATATCCCCGCGATCCTTGAAGAGACAATTTTCGATCGCAACTGTCGGCAGAGGGTTTCAACTTCGGGAAGTTCAGGCATAAGGCGGCTCTTTTCCGACTCTGACGTCTCGATTTTCGATCCGATCCGTGTCTATTCTCCTGCTGTTCGGGGGCAGGCAGCGCAACGATGCGACACGCAGCGTATTGCCTGGACACGGTCGTCGTTCTTTGGTAAAAATATCAGTAATATCAAAGGTCTGATATTGACATTATCCATATCATGTTCCCTAAGTCTTGGCAATGGTGAAGGCCGCGGAGCATTTGGTCATCCGGCCGCCCTGACGTCCGGCCGGATGCCGGGAGGGATCAGGTGTAGGATTTCCAGGGATTCACCATGAGCATCCCATGGATAAAACAGTTGCTTTTTGTGCGTTTATTTTATAGAGCACTGACGGCGAAAGTTGTCGCCTCATACTCAACGCCGTGTCGACGACTTCAGGGAAGGAGAAAGCACCGGATGAGAATAATCCCTCGAGAAGAAAAGTTTTTCGATCTTTTCGAAGAGCTGGCGGTCAAGATCGAAGAGGGCGGTCTTCTGTTCATGGATATCCTGGAAAATTATGACCAGGCGGAACCCAAGATTGTCCGGCTCAAAGAAATCGAACACGAGGCCGACGTCATCACGCACCGGACCTATGAGAAAATGCACCGGACCTTTCTCACCCCTCTCGATCGGGAAGATATTTATGCCCTCGTCAACAAGATGGACAGCATTCTGGATATCACCGAAGCCTGTGCCATTCGAATGTCCCTTTACCGGATCAGGGAGCCGGCCCCGGAGCTGAAGGAACAAACCCGCATCCTCAACAAAGCGATTTCCAAGGTGAAGGAGGTCGTCCACGCCCTGAGGAACATGAAAAATGCCCGGATGATCATCGACGCCTGTGTGGCGATCAACACGGCGGAGAATGAAGGTGATGTCGTTCTGAGAACGGCCGTCACCAGGCTGTTCGAACATGAAAAGGATGTGGTCGAACTGATCAAGTGGAAGGAAATTTTTGAACGGATTGAAGAAGCCATCGACACCTGCGAAGATGTGTCCAATATTGCCGAGGGAATAGTCCTGAAAAATGCTTGATTCTCTTGCCTTTGTCATTTTTCTGGTTGCAGTGGCCCTGGTCTTTGACTTTATCAACGGCTTTCATGACTCCGCAAACTCCATTGCAACCATCGTCTCCACTCAGGTGCTTCCTCCAAAATACGCCGTCATCTGGGCGGCCTTTTTCAATTTTGCCGCAGTCTTCTTTATCGGTGTCCCCGTCGCCAAAACCATCGGCACCGGCATCATTCACCCGGACATCATCGATAACCTCTTGATTTTTTCCGCTTTGGGCGCCGCCATTATCTGGAACCTCATCACCTGGTATTTCGGACTGCCCAGCAGTTCCTCCCACGCGCTGATCGGGGGACTGATCGGCGCCGGCATGGTCAAGGGCGGTTCATCGGTCCTGGTCTGGTCGGGAATCACCAAGGCAACGATTTTTATTGTCGTTTCCCCCATGATCGGTATGATCCTGGGGCTTGCGCTGATGATCCTCGTCCTTAACCTGAGCCGACGGTCCAACCCATCCAAGCTGGACCATATCTTCCGCAAATTGCAGCTCTTCTCCGCAGCCACCTACAGCCTGGGGCACGGTATGAATGACGCCCAGAAAACCATGGGCATCATCGCCATGGTGCTTTTCGGCAAGGGACTGCTGGGGCCGACCTTTTACATTCCTTTCTGGGTCGTGTTTCTCTGCTATTTCGTCATTGCCATGGGAACAGTTTCCGGCGGCTGGCGGATCGTAAAGACCATGGGCACACGGATCACCAAGCTTCGTCCCATGGGCGGGTTCTGTGCGGAAACGGCGGCGGCCATATCCATTATCGGGGCCTCGCTCGCCGGCATTCCGGTCAGCACCACCCATACCATAACGGGGGCGATCGTCGGCGTCGGCTCCACGATCCGTCTCACCGCAGTCCGCTGGGGCATCGCCGGAAACATCATCTGGGCCTGGATTCTGACGATCCCCGTATCTTCCTTCATCTCCGCCTTGCTTTACTTTATCCTGAAACCCTTCCTCCAATAAGACAAGCCCCCTCTTCAACCGCACTCTCGGCGCTGTCAAATCCTCGACAGAACCTTCAAGGGACAGAGGGCCCTTCGGTCTGAACATGGCCCTACTCCAGAACGTCAAGATCCTGGTAGAGCTGTTCGCACATATGACAGACGGACTGCATGAGCGAGGTAATAATCGGCCCCGGCATGAAACCTGAAAAACCGAAGAACGATCGTCGTAACGACCATGATCAGGCCCCACAGCATGGGCCCTTCAATGCCGACGATCCAGAAGGCCAACGCGCCCAGCATCCCCTGCAATCCACCGATCAGCAGAGTGACCTTGCGTGTTGATTTGGCTGTAATGATGAATCTGTCAAAGAGCATCCACTCCTGCTGGTTGCCCAGGGGAAGGAGTCGAATGGTTATCTCCAGGAGTTTTCCCCCGCCCCGGATGAAAAAGAAGAGGATGCGAAGCATTACGGCGGACCTGAAGCGGCGAAGCTGCAATCTTCGAAACGGGCTGGACCCAATCGCTGCGTGCATAAAGAAGAAAATCGGGAAAGAAGCTGGCATTGTAATTGCTAATCAATAAGGAAAGGCAAACATTCAAAGGGGAGCTCGGAGATGAAAGACGTTACAGAACGGCCGGGAAACAGACGCTTCCAGTAATTCTGGCCATAACATCGCTGCCACCCGCAAGCATCCGACGCTTCTCCTTCCACCTGGCCTGATAGTTTCCTGAGATCGATTGAGCGCTCACGAAATGAATCGGAACCTGCCGGACATGATCATCAGGACATCGCCTGGGTTCCTTTGAACCAATATAGACAGCCGCTCTTTGGATTTTTTCTCCACCCGGAGGAACAGTTCATAGAACGCTATAACATTCAGGATACTCCAAGCCAGACCATGTCGTCAACATGGCTATGGAAATCCGGGCCGTGAAACCGAGTGATTGTGTCACAGGCGGAAGCGACCCGGAATCCATACCCTTCATTTTCCCATGAAAGCAGATGATTTTGAGACCATTTTCAATGCAGATCCTTCAACCCGGTCAGGGGCCTTCCGCCTGTGGGTTGCCGTCATGCTGGATGCGGTCCTGACGCTCAAAGGAGAACGGCCGGGATCAAGAGAACTGGCGGAATCCTTTATTTTCGACAGGGGAAACGTTTTTCTGGAGCTCATCTGCGGCGTCATGAACATTGAGCCGTCACAATTCCGGAAGCATCTTAAACAGGAGATCCTGGCTTCTCAGCGGATAGCGATCTGGCGTAGTCAGACCGAGCAGAAGCTGCAGGTTCAGTCCTTGTCTGACAGGACGGGAATATAACTGGCGGCTGAAGCCAAAGGGCGCCTGGCGGGAATCAACGAAATCTTCTTTTCCGGCTCCTGCGGACCGGAGACGTCCATGCCGGACAGGAACAAGCCAAACCGGCCTTCACATTAACCTCTTGACATCACGCATGGATCCGATATTCTGAATCCATTCAAAACGTGTCGTTGGGGGTAAAAGGATGGACAAAGAGGATCTGGAGGTCGTGCTTAAGCTGCTGGAAGAGAACGGTCTGATGGAGGCCCTTGCGGATTGCAGGAAACAGGGGATCGATCCAAGGGAAATCGTCTGCGACTTGATTGCCAAGTCGGAAGAGCTGGAAGAAATGGAATGGTGATCACCGGATTTCAGCCGAAAAGTCAGCACGTGATGAAGGCGGAATCGTATTGACAGGACCAAGCGGGTGAATGGGACGTCATCATCGTTTAGATTGGACGCCGCGACGTATCAACCGTTTTCGGAAAAACGGCTATTGAGGTGACTCAGCGGCCAGAAAGCAACGGATAAACAAGGCGGGCGGAAACGTCCGCCTTGTTTATCCGGACACCACTCGAAAGCGGCCATCCGGAAGGGGGAGAAACAGACCGGGCAGGATCATCACCGGTGGGCCCTCCTGTCCTTTCAACCGCCCTTTGTTATTTCCGGAATCTTTTCCTGATCGCCAGAAGGCCGGCCAATCCGGGGGCAAAGAGAAGGAAGGCACCGGGAAGCGGCACGGGATTGGCGGTAACCTGCAGATTCTCGATGGCCCACGATTCGTCGGAGCTTCCCTGCCACCCGCTCCCGCTGGCAAAGAATTCGATGCTCAGGGTGGATGAGCTATGGGCCATCGAAAGAAGCGATTCGGGACCCATGTCGAAGGCGCGGTCTGCCCAGCCGGAAAATCCCCGATTATACATCGTTCCAAGCTCCATTCCTCCGTAAGTGATGCTTCCACTCGCGATGGCCGCGGTGATCTGGAGAACAGGGGTCCCGTCAATTTTCACATTGAACCAGTCCGGTGAAACGGAGCCGTTGCTGCTGTCCCAGGAATCAATGAAGGCGAAGAGAAAATTGACGTCGATCGAAGTGTGGGCGGGCAGGTTGCTCAGCGTCAGCACCGTACTTCCCGCTGGGTTTCCCGTAGTCGTATTGCGGAGGAAATTCCCAGAAAAGCCGTCGGCACTGTAGCCCTGCACGCCTTCCGTGGTAACGATACCCGACAAACCTCCCGCAACACCCCCATAAAAGGATTCCGCCCCGTCGAAATCGTTCGAGTAAACCACCAGGGGCGCCGCGCCGGCCATTGAAACGATTCCGAAAAGCAATCCAGCGGCAAGCAGGAACATCATGCGCATGTGGCATCTCATTCCTTTCATAAACAGACCCTCCTTTAAATTAAAAAATGACATCTTTTTTTCCAAAAAGCCGTTGCCGATTCTTCATGCCATGAAACCCGCATGAACCTCAATCTCATAACGTTTTTATAATGGGGCGGATAAAATAAATCAATCAGGTAAACATGGTATTTTTTCTAAGGATTCCTCGTAAGGATTACGCCAAAAGCACAACCGCGAAAATTTTTTCGGGTTTCCGATGACGTGGAGGATCTGCTGTCGCGTGAAGCTGGCTCTTCAGCCTCCATCAGGACGTCAACAGGGTGACATCTCCCGAGAAGATCCTCTGGAGGGTGCCGTCGGGTTCCTTAAGGATCAGAACGCCGTGTTCGTCCACTTCCTGGACTTCTCCGGTGTACCGCCGGCCCGGAAGATCAACGGCGATCCGGTTGCCCACAATGTCCGCCAGAATTTTCCAGCGCGACAGGATGGTATTGAAATGGCCCTGGCAGAAGAGGGTGTAGATTTTTTCAAGCTCCTCCAGCCAGGCCCTGAGCAGGAAAATCCGAGGAAATGGCTTCCCTTGCTCGATGAGAACGGAGGTTGCCGGCATGCGGAGGCCGGGAGGAAATGATTCCCGGGGTATATTGACATTCAGACCCAATCCGATAACGGCAAAATCCAAGGAGTCCATCTCTGTTCCGATTTCTGTGAGGATTCCAGCCAGCTTCCGACCGTTCACCAGAATGTCGTTGGGCCACTTGATGCGGACCGTCAGACCGGTCCGGTTCTGTACCGCATCGGCGGCCGCCACGGCCGCCATCAGCGTCAGCTTCGGGGCTTCACTGAGGGGAAGATGGGGGCGGAGGATGACGGTGGCGTAAATTCCCTGGCCGGGCGGCGAAAACCAGACCCTCCCCCGGCGGCCCCGGCCCTGGGACTGCCCTTCGGCGATTACCAGGGCGCCCTCCGGTGCACCGTCGTAGGCCAGCGTTTTGGCCTGGTTGTTGGTGTTGTCCGTTTCCTGGAAATGAAAGATCGGCTTCTGACCGATAAGGTTCGTGTCGAGGCCCTCCCGGACCTCTCCAGCCAGGAGGCAGTCGGGGATTCTGCGCAGGGCATACCCTTTACGTGGGGACGATTCAATATCATACCCCTCCCCTTTCAGTCTGCTGATGTGCTTCCATATGGCAGAGCGGGAAATCGCCAGCCGGGAACTGACCTTCTCTCCGGAAACAAAACGTCCCTGCTCTTCTTTAAGGTATCGGAGCAACCGTTCCTTGGTGTTCATCTTGGGCGGAATACCATTGAGGCCCATATTTGTCAACCCGTTTCCAATTACCGGTTGACAAAGCCCTGCGCCTCTGATAGGCGATGACCTTTATCAAGCAACAGGAGAACACTTCCATGATCTTGGACCCCACGGTCAATAAACTGGCGCAGAAAATCCTCGACGAGGGCCCCGATGCCCTCTCCTTCGAAGAGGCCTGTTCCCTGACGGAGCTGCCTCCCCGCTCCGCGCCGGATTTCTTCCTTGCCGCCTGCAAAATCCGGCAGCATTATCAAAAAGACGGCATCGTGCGCTGCTCCATTCTCAATGCCAAATCGGGAGCCTGTGCCGAGAACTGCGCCTTCTGTTCCCAGTCAGCTCATCACCGCACGGACATATCGAAATGGCCGCTGATGTCTCCAGAAGCCATGATTTCCGAAGGTCGGCGGATGGATGCAAACGGGGCGACCCGCTTTTCCATGGTCACCAGCGGCACCAAACTGAACGAGCATGAAATTGAAACGATCGCCCAGGCAGCGTCAGCCCTTAAGAAATCAACCCCCCTCACCCTCTGCGCCTCCCTGGGACAATTGACGGCTTCTTCCGCAGAGCGGCTCAAGGCCGGGGGCGTCACCTTTTATCATCACAACCTCGAAACGGCTCGGAGCTTTTTCCCCGAGATCTGCACCACCCACAGCTACGACGAAGACATCGAGACGCTCCGCATCGCGAGGAAGGCGGGCCTTCGCCTTTGCAGCGGCGGCATTTTCGGCCTTGGAGAATCGTGGGAGCAGAGGGTGGAAATGGCGTTTACCCTGAGGGAACTGGATGTCGATGGGATTCCGATGAACTTCCTCAATCCCCGGCCCGGAACAAGGCTGGAAAACCAGCCTCTCCTGGCAACTATGGAGGCCCTGCGCATCGTCTCCCTGTACCGCTTCATCCATCCCGCCAGGCCTCTCCTCATCTGCGGCGGGCGGGAAATCACGCTGAGGGACTTTCAGTCCTGGGTGTTTCTCGCTGGAGCCAGCGGCGTCATCGTGGGCAATTACCTCACCACCCAGGGCCGGGATGTCGGAATGGATCAGGACATGATTGCAACGGCGCAGGAATTTGCATGACTTCCAGACACTTTCCCCTCTGGAGAAAATCCAGCAGGATCCTGGTGACCTGTCCAAAGGGAATCGCTTCCTACCTGAAAAGCGAAATCGAGTCGCTGGGCTTTCCGATAGAATTGGAGCGGGAAGCCGCCATCGTGACCGAAGGCACACTGGGAGACACCCTGCGACTGAACCTTTCCCTGCGCACGGGGCACCGTGTTCTCTACCTGATGGCCGAAGGCGAGGCCGGCGGCCCGGACGATCTCTATCGCTGGCTTCACGGCCTTGCCTGGGAAAACGTTCTCCATGAAGACGGCTATCTCTGCGTTACCTCCACGGTGGATCATCCCTCCATCAGGGACACCCGTTTCGCCAACCAGAAATGCAAAGACGCCATCGTCGACCGCCTTCAGAAAACCTGCGGCCGGAGGCCGGATTCCGGCCCGGCCCGGGACCGGGCGGTGGTGCATCTTTTCTGGAAGGGGCAGAGGGTTCAGATTTATCTGGACACCTCCGGTGAGCCCCTGTCCCGCCGGGGATACCGGAAAATTCCCGTCAAGGCGCCCATGCAGGAAACGCTTGCGGCGGCCATCGTCCTTGCCACGGGCTGGAGTGGAAAAGGCGCTTTCGTCAATCCCATGTGCGGCAGCGGAACCATCGCCATCGAAGCCGCCCTGATCGCCCTGAACCGCGCGCCCGGCCTTCTGCGGAGCAATTTCGGCTTTCGCCACCTCAAGGGCTTTCCTGCAGCCGCTTGGAAGGAGCTGCGGAAAAAGGCCCAGGAAAAGTCCGTCCGCCATTTTCCGGGCCAGATCATCGCCACGGATATGGACCGCCGGGCCATCGCCGCCACGGAGCAGAATGCGGCAAACGCCAGCGTTCAAAACTGGATCCACCTGGCGGTCTGCGATTATTCGGAAACGGACATCCCCCCGGAAGGAGGAATTGTCGTCATGAATCCTCCCTACGGCGAGCGCCTCGGCAATGTCCAGAAACTGGAGCGGACGTATGCCGGCCTTGGCAGCTTCCTCAAAACTTCCTGTTCGGGATACCGGGGATTCATCTTTACTGGAAACGTCGAGCTGGCCAAAAACGTCGGTTTGAAGACCCGGCGACGCATGATATTCTTCAACAGCGGCATTGAGTGCCGCCTTCTGGAATACGAGCTTTACGAGGGGACCTACAGGGACTGGAAAACGGCCTCGAAGCAGGAAGGGACGAACGGCCCTCGGAGTTGAACGACCCCACCGCTTGAGACGGGTGGGAAAAACAGGCATCCCTTGCAAATTCCCGGGAAATGCGGTAACAGACCCTTCCCACACAGAATGAACGAATGCTTTATTGAACATGCGCCACAGGGTTACAGGAACGTTACAGAGCCTGCCCGTCGATTATGAAGAAAACATCCACTGAGTGCCGTCCCATCGGCGTATTTGATTCCGGCATCGGCGGGCTGACCGTCGTGCGGGCTTTGATGGAAAGGTTGCCCTTTGAAAACATCCTTTACTTCGGAGATACGGCCCGGGTGCCCTACGGCGTCAAATCCGTGGAAACCATCAATGCCTATGCCGTTCAGATCGCTGAGTTTCTCCTTCAGAAGGGGGTCAAGCTCCTCATCGTTGCCTGCAACACGATGGCCGCTGTTGCCCGCTCCAACGTCGAATCCCTTTCGGCCGTCCCTGTCCTGGATGTGATCCAGGCCGGCGCCCTCCGTGCGGCGGCGGAAACGAGGACGCATTCCATCGGGGTCATCGGCACGCCCACAACCATCAACAGCAACGCTTACGCCCGCGCCATCTGCCAGCTGGCGCCGGAGACCCATATCTTTTCTCAGGCGTGCGCCCTCTTTGTCCCCCTGGTTGAAGAGGGATGGCTCGAACATCCCGTCACCCGCCTGACCGCCCAGGAATATCTCCGTCCCGTTCTGGCCGAACACATCGATACGCTGGTTCTCGGCTGTACCCATTACCCGCTGATCAAGGCACTTCTTCAGGATGTCGTCGGTCCGGACATCCGCCTGGTGGACTCCGCCGAGGCCATGGCCGACATGACCGCCGACCTGCTTCAAAGCCGGAGGCTGACGAATTCCGAGCGAACGCCGCCGGAATACCGCTTCTATGTGACGGATGTTCCCCTTCGGTTTCAGCAGATTGCGGAACGGTTTCTCGGACGTTCTCTGCCCGGTATTGAACGGGTCTCATTGTAATGGGCTTTTGCCCTGAACAGGGGCGGCATGTGATGCCTTCTTCATCCCGTTGGCAAGGATATCCCTGAGAAATCAAGACATCATGGTGCCATATTTGCAGCAACTCAGGGCTTTGGAAAGGGACCTTCTTCCCTTGTCACAGATTTCCCAGTTGAAGATCAGGAGTAAAGACTTGGTTTCTTGTATCGGCAAAACGTTATTGGTTGTTTTTTCGTCCCTGGTGCTTCTGATGGCCTCTTCAGGCCAGAACGCTCTACTGGCAGCCGGAAGCGCCATGGAGGCTGATGAAATGGCGGTCGCCATCCAAAACCGGATCGAGGCGGCGAATCCCCGGAATCCGGCCCCTTCCGGAGGAGAAAGGCCTTCATTCACCCCGGGGGTGAAGAAGTTCTACGCGCGTCACGGATTCCGCCCGGCATGGGTCGACCGGGAAGGTCCCCTGCCCACCGCGGATGCTCTGCTGAACGCCCTGCAAAAAGCCCCGCGCCATGGACTGCGGCCGGAGGACTATCACCTTGCCGCAATCGAAGACCTGCTTTCCGGATTCTGGGGATTTTTCGGACGCAACCCTCTCTCAGCGGAAGAAAGCGCGAACCTCGATCTTCTCCTGACCGATGCCTTTTTCCGTTATGCCTCCGACCTTGCCTCCGGCAGAATGAAAGGGGACAAGAGAAAAGCTCATTGGTATCTTCGGGAACGGGTGGCCCCCGATCTCGGCGAGGCTCTCGAAGAGGCCCTGGACTCGGGACAGGTGCAGCCGGTTCTGGAAAGCCTTGCGCCGATCACCCCCTCTTACATACGACTGCGGATGGCCCTTTTCAAATACCAGGAAATCGACCGCAGGGGGGGATGGCCGTTTATACCCTCCGATGCGGCAGGGCTGAAAAAGGGAGCCAAGAGCAGGCGCGTTGCCCTGCTGCGAAAGCGACTGAAGATATCGGGAGACCTTAACGCTTCGGATCATTTCGAGATCACCGGGGGAACAGATCTGTTCGATGAATCTCTCGACCAGGCAGTCCGGACGTTTCAGCAGAGGCATGGGCTCTACGCCGACGGCGCTGTCGGTCCCGAAACCCTGGAAGCCCTGAATGTTCCCGTCGCTCAGAGAATCCGCCAGATCGAAGTCAATCTCGAACGCCTTCGCTGGATACCTGAAGATACGGGGGACCAGGTCGTTGTCATCAATATCCCGGAATTCCGGCTCAGGGTTCTCGAAGGAAGCGATGAGCTGATGAACAGCCGGATTGTCGTCGGAAAATACGCCCAGAACACCCCCGTCTTTGAAAGCCGGATTTCACATTTCATCTTGAATCCCTATTGGTATGTTCCCCGGAGCATCGCCGTCGATGAGGTGGTGCCCCTGATCCTGAAATACCCCGAATATTTTTACTGGGAAAACATGAAAGTCCTTTCCAGTTCAGGCAAGGTGATTCCTCCCTGGGAGGTCAACTGGGAGAAGGTGACGGCCTCCAATTTCAAGTACCAGCTGCGTCAGGAGCCGGGACCGAAAAATCCTCTCGGCCGGATTAAATTCATCTTCCCCAATCCCTTTGATGTGTACCTTCATGACACCCCGGACCGTCATCTCTTTGAAAAGACGGTGAGAAGTTTCAGCCATGGCTGCATCCGCGTCGAAAAGACAACGGATCTCGCCATGACGCTCCTCCGGGGGAAGCCGTCACGGGAGGAGCTTGTTTCCGCAATGGACTCGGGTGAAATGAAAACCATCCGCCTTCCGAAAGCCGTGGAAATCCAGGTGCTCTATTTCACAGCCTGGGCCGATGCGGATGGATTCGTGCAGTTTCGCGAGGACATTTACCGGTATGACGCCCCTTTGCAGCTCGCCATGGAACAGGCGGCGCACCGGACCGCAACAGAGAAGGATTGAATCGGGGGGAAGCCCAGAGATAAAATTGCTGGAAATAACGGATTGCAGAATGATACCTTCTACTAGTCAACAGGACATTCTTCCCGTCAATATCCGGAAAGGGATTATTCAAGAGCGATGGACCTTACGGAAGTGCTCCGGAAATACGGCGAACAGCTGGCCAGGCAGTGGGCGGTACGCCTTCATGAAGAGGTCAGTAATCGATACTCCAGCCGCCCCCTGGAAGAGCTTCTGGCCACGACCTCGAAGTCGACCGATGCAAACTACGATGCACTGGTGCATCAGGACTACACCAAGATTGACGCCTTTATCGCCGATATCAGCAAAATGAGGCTGGAAGGCGGCTTTTCCCTTTCAGAAGTTCAGAAAGCCTTTGAAATTTACCGCACCATCCTGATCCCCATCCTTGTCAGGGAACTTCAGGGTGACGCCCTGCTGCTTGCTTTGGAAAAGCTCAATGCCTGCCTGAGCCGCACCATTTTCACCTTCAGCGACTACTTTTTTAATCGGGCCGAGGAGGCGCTCTTCAAGGCCAAGGAAGAAGCCGAAGCGGCCAACCTGGCCAAGACGGATTTTCTGGCCACCATGAGCCATGAAATACGGACCCCCATGAATGCCATTATCGGCATGGCGGAGCTCCTGATGGAGACCCCCCTGTCCCCCGAACAGCAGCATTATGTGGAAATCTTCAAAAATGCGGGAGAAAACCTCCTGAATATTATCAATGACATCCTCGATCTTTCCAAGGTGGAGGCGGGCCACCTGGAACTTGAGAACGTGGAGTTTGATCTCGGGGAAATGATCGAAAGGACGGTTGAAGAACTGGCCATCCGCGCCCACAAGAAGAAGCTGGAACTGGCCTGCCACCTTCGTCCAGATGTCCCGCTCCACCTGATCGGAGACCCGGTCCGGCTCAGGCAGATTCTGGTCAATCTCATAGGAAACGCCATCAAGTTCACGGAGAAAGGCGAGGTGGTCGTTCGCGTCAGCCGGCATGATGAGGAGGCCGGTGAACCCGTTCCGGAACAGGAGCAGGAAAAGCCGCGACGGATCGAACTGCTCTTTTCCGTGGCCGACACGGGCATCGGGATCCCCCGGGATAAATTTGAAGAAATATTCGACAAATTCACCCAGGTCGACTCTTCAACGACCCGCAAGTACGGCGGTTCGGGCCTTGGACTGTCCATTGCCAAACGCCTCGTCGAGCTGATGGAGGGGCACATCAGCCTTGAAAGCGAAGAAGGTCGCGGGACCACCGTCTCCTTTACCGCCCGTTTCGGCATGCAGGAAAAAGCCTCAAAGGCCGTTGAAGTGGCCGAATCTTACGAGGGGAAAATTCTGGGGCTCAAGATTCTCATCGTGGACGACAATGCCACGAATCGAATGATTCTCAGGGAAATCCTGATGGGGCTGGGAGCCTATCCTGCGGAAGTGGAGGATGGGGAAAGCGCCCTGGCCGAGATGGAGGCGGCATGGGAAACCGAGCGGCCGTACGATCTGGTGCTGCTGGACTACCATATGCCCGTGATTGATGGGGCCGGCATCGCGGAGCGCATCCAGAAGAATCCCGTCCTGGCCGGCACGACCCTGATCATGCTGACCTCCGACCTGGGAAGGGGGGATCCTCAACGATTTCGCCAATTGGGCATTCGGGCCCATCTCATCAAGCCCATCAAACGCGCCGACCTCAAAAACGTCATCCTGAATGCCTTGAGCAAGGTAAAGGTTTCCGCCAGAAAGCCTTTGCCGTCATCTCCGGCGGTACCCGAGGCCGGGCAGGCGCTCGGCATCCTTCTCGCCGACGACTCGCCTGATAATTGCCTTCTTCTTCGCTCCTATCTCAAGGGGCAGCCTTACCGTCTCGATATCGCCGGAGACGGAGCCGTCGCCTTGGAGAAATTCAAGATCGGTCAGTACGATCTCGTTCTCATGGACATTCAGATGCCGGTGATGGATGGGTATGAAGCGACCCGGGAAATCCGAAAATGGGAAAGGGAGCATCGGCTCAAGGAAACACCGATCGTTGCCCTGACGGCTCATGCCCTTCAGGAAGACCGCGACAAAAGCCTGAGTGCCGGCTGCACCGGTCACTTGACCAAGCCCATCAAAAAGGCCTTTTTTCTGGAAGCCATCGCCCAATATACAGGAAGGGGGAAACAGCATGACACAGAAGCCCAATGACAGAATCACCGTCCGGATCGATCCCGATCTCGCCGATCTTATCCCCGGCTTTCTCGAAGGCCGGCGCCAGGACGTGGCCGCCATCATGAAAGCGCTGGAACAGAATGACGACGAGACGATCCGGATTTTAGGACACAACATGAAAGGATGCGGCAGCGGCTACGGATTTGACGGAATCACCGATCTGGGAAAATCCCTGGAGCAGGCTGCAAAAAATGGGGATAAGGAAGAGATGAAAAGAAAAGTCTCGGAATTGTCGGCCTACCTCGATTCTCTCGACATCGTCTACGAGTAGGTCGCCGGGGAGCCATCAGCACCCGGTCGCATCGCCGGGATACAGCCTGATGCCATTTCATATTTCCCGTCGGGTTTCGAAGCGATGGATCTGCTCCTGAGCGGGCGCGGGCAGGAAATCGCCGCTGACGGTGCCGAAGCCCGTCGCTTCCGGAGTCGAAACCGGGCTCGCGGGGATTTCATCCTACCGCCTCAGATATTTGCTCATCGTCAGAATATTGAGTCCGCTTTCCGTTTCGTAGTAAACCTCGTCCATGAGGGCATGCATGATGAAAAGGCCCATGCCGCTTTCCGGAAGCGTTTCCCGCTTCTGGGGGTCAAAGCGCAGCAGCCGGACCTTGGCCGGATCCAGGCTTTTTCCCCGGTCACAAACCTGAAAGGTGATCCGGTCCGGAAAGAGCAGGATGTTCAGCTCCACGGAATTTCCCGCTTCGAGCGTATAGGCGTGTTTCGTCACATTGGTGACCGCCTCTACGACGCAGAGTTCAAGATGATAGCCGCTGACGTCATCGAGAGACAGGGCACTGGCGATTCCGCGCACAGCCCCGCCGATCAGTGGAACATTTTCGAGCTTGCTTTCAATAATCAGCTTGATGGAGCCAGTTGTTTCCATTGTTCCTCACAATCGTCTGGAGAGGGCCCCGATTGCTTCCTCTTCCGAGGACAGGATATCGAACACCCGATTCATCCGGGTCAGACGAAAAAGGCTCATGACCGTTTCCCGGACGGAACAGATCACCAGGTCGCCGTCATTGCCGATTTTTTTAAGGCTGGACACGATGGCGCCGAGACCGCTGCTGTCAATAAAATCCACTTCGGAAAGATTAAGCACGATCCTCCGGTTCCCGGCACCGATCCACTCGCTCATTTTCTCCTTGAACTCCGTTGCGGTGGCTGCGTCAATCCTTCTTTCCAGCGGTCGTACAATCAAAACATCCCCCATCTTGTTCTGGTGTAGTTGCATAGATTCCTTCCTTAGCCTGTAATATGTTCACTGACATTTCCCGTTTTTGAATTCGATCCCCAGCAGACTGACATCGTCCTGAAGCTTGGCCCCCTGAACGAACCGCTCAATCGCCAGGACAATCTCGTCAAGGACGGCGCCGATGGGAAGCCTGTAGAGGCCTTTTACAAGTTCATGAAACCGCTTCTCACCGAAAATTTCCCCCCTGGAATCCACGAATTCAAACACTCCGTCGGTATAGAGGATAATCTTGTCGCCAGGCGATAAGATCTTCTCCCCTTCCTCAAAGGGCAGGATCCCATCAAGCCCGATAATCGTCCCACCCTCTTCCAGCAACTCCAGGGCTCCATCGGCGTGAAGGAGAATAGGCGGTGGGTGGGCGGCGTTGCTGTAGATCATATGACCATTCCGGATATTGACAATGAGATAGATGATGGTCAGAAACCTCTCAAAGCGTTCCCAGGGATATTCCTCGTCCAGCGACTTCAAAACCTCACCGGGAGAAACCACCTGATGATCCGGGGTGAAACCGGGCCTTTTCCTGATGGTGCATCCCATGTGGGGTTGAAGGGTCTGGGAAATGGAAAAGGTCACCAGGGCAGGGGGAACTCCATGCCCGCTCACATCGATCATGTAAAAGCCAAGATGATCCTCATCCAGGCGGAGCACATTGAAGATGTCGCCGCCGATCTGCTCGGAGGGCATGAATTTCCAGGCGATGTCCAGATTGTCGACCTCCGGCGGATTGCGGGGCAGCAGGTTCTGCTGAATTCCGGCAGCGGCCTGAAGATCTTCGTCGAGCTTCTTCTGCTTTTCAGTCAATTCGGCATTGGTCGCGATCAGCTCGTCGGTCAGTCTTCGGATCTTGAGCTGATTTTCAATGCGGGCGATCACCTCGCCCCGATCGAACGGCTTGGTGATGTAGTCGGCGCCGCCGATGGCAAGCCCCCGGATTTTGTCCGCTGCATCGGTCCTGCCGGACAGAAAGATGATGGGGATATCCCGAGAGCAGGGATCGGCCTTGATTCTCTCACAAACCTCGTATCCATCGATACCCGGCATCATGATATCCAGAAGAATGAGATCCGGCTGAAATTCTCCGATTTTCTGCAGACCCTCCTCGCCACTCTCGGCTTCCATCATTTCAAAACCCGACGCCTTGAGCAGCCTGGCCAGCAGCGCCCTGAAATCCAGGCTGTCATCTATGATCAGGATCCGATCTTTCAGCCTCCTCATTTAACCGCTTCCACCTTCCAGATAAGACCCGCATACTCGGAGATGGCCCGATCACTGGAGAATTTTCCCGACCGTGTGACGTTGAAAATCGCCTTTTTGGTCCAAGAGGCCGTATCTCGGTATTCCTCCTCGATTTTTTCCTGGATACGGATGTATTCGAGAAGGTCCGGCAGATGGAAGTAGGTGTCTTCCTCATGCATGAAGCGGGAGTAGATCCACTGGAAGAGTCCCGGTTCAGAGGGGCAGAAGACATTATCGCGAAAGGTGTCGACCACTATGCGGATTTCCGGATAGCTCCGGTAGTACTCCGTCGGACGATAGGTGTTTGCCCTCTGCATCTCTTCAATTTCCCCGGCTTTCAGCCCGAAGATGAAGATGTTATCCTCCCCCGACTCCTGGAGCATTTCCACATTGGCGCCGTCAAGCGTTCCCACGGTGAGCGCGCCGTTCAGCATGAATTTCATATTCCCCGTTCCGGAGGCCTCCGTGCCGGCCATGGAGATCTGCTCGCTGAGATCCGCCGCGGGAATGATCTTCTCCGCCAGCGACACCCGGTAATCGGGCAGGAAGACAACCTTCATGATGTCCTGCAGCCTTTTGTCCGAGTTGATCACCTGTCCCACGTTGTGGATCAATTTGATGATCTGCTTCGCCACCCAGTAGCCGGGCGCGGCCTTGCCGCCGAAGATATAGGTTTTGGCGACCGTCGGGGTTTTTTCTCCCCGGACAATCTGCAGATACTCATAGATGATATGCATGATCTTCAGCAGCTGGCGTTTGTACTCATGAATCCTCTTGACGTGGACATCGAACAGGGAATCGGGATTGACGGAAACCCAGGCGGTTCTCGATATGATCCTGCTCAAAGCCTCCTTGTTGGCCCGCTTAATCCCGCGGAACCGGTCCTGGAAGTCCGGGTCATCGGCGCAGGACTCCAGCCGCTTGAGTTGAGCAAGATCGGTTATCCAGGAATCCCCGATCTTTTCGGATATCAGCCCGGCTAACTGCGGATTGGACTTGAGGAGCCAGCGTCGCTGGGTGATTCCGTTGGTGATGCTCACAAAGCGCTCCGGCCAAAGGGCATGGAAATCGGAGAAATTATTCTTCATCAGTATTTCCGTATGGAGGGCCGAGACGCCGTTGATGGAATGGGAACCCACCATGGCCAGGTGGGCCATTCGGACCTGCTTGTTTTCGCCTTCCTCGATAAGCGACATCCGGCGTATCAGATCGATATCGCTGGGATGGAGGGAGGCCACTGTCGCGAGAAAACGGGAATTGATTTCATAGATGATCTGGAGATGACGGGGAATCACCCGCTCCAGAAGGCTTACCGGCCACTTCTCCAGGGCCTCGGAAAGAATGGTATGATTGGTGTAGGCCATCGTCCTCTGGGTGATCTCCCAGGCGGAATCCCAGGGAAGGGCGTACTCGTCGACGAGCAGTCTCATCAGCTCCGCCACCGCCAGCGAGGGATGGGTGTCATTCATCTGGATGGCCACCGAATCGGAAAATCGGTCGAAGTCACCATGGTCCTTCAGGTATCGACGGACAATATCCCTCAGGGAGCAGGCCACCAGAAAGTACTCCTGCACCAGACGGAGCTCTTTCCCCGATTTGAGGGTATCCCGGGGATAAAGCATCTTGGTGATGGTTTCTGAGGAAACCTTCTGTTCCACCGCCCGGAAATAGTCCCCCTCATTGAAGATCTGAATATCAAAATCCGTGGAGGAACCGGCTCCGTAGAGACGCAGCCAGTTGACCGTCTTCCCCCCGTAGCCGACGACGGGAATATCAAAGGGAATGCCCATGATCACCTTCCAGTCGAGCCACATGGGATTGTATTCGCCTGCACGGTCCTGAAAGTGCTCGATCCGGCCATAGATGGGAACGATACATTTCTCGTCGGGGCGCTTGATCTCCCAGGGGCTGAATTCCGCCAGCCAGTTATCGGGTTTTTCCTTCTGGTAACCGTTATCGACCTCCTGCTTGAAAAGGCCGTATTCATAATGAATTCCGTAACCGAACCCGGGGATATCGAGTGTCGCCATGGAATCGAGAAAACAGGCCGCCAAACGCCCCAGCCCCCCGTTACCGAGCCCGGCATCGTTTTCCTGCTCCCGGACCTCATCAATATCAATGCCGGCTTCGGACAAAACATCCCGGCAAAGGTCGAAAAGGCCTAGATTGTAGAGGCTGTCGCCCAGCAGCCTTCCGATTAGAAATTCCATGGAGAGGTAATAGACCCTCTTTGCCCCGGCCTCCTGATAGCGCCGTTCGGTCTGGAGGATCTTCTCCGTCATCCGGTCCCGCAAGGAAAAAGCCGTCGCGAGAAAATGATCCCGATAGTCCTTTGATGGAGTCTCCCTACAGAGTGAACAACGGAGATGATAATCCATCGATTCCTTCAGGGCCGCTCTTGAATTGTCCAGGTAGTTCCGAGTCATGGATGGAATCCTCGATGGTTCGTTATTTAAGCTGTCATTCTGATAAGACTTGCCGATCTTGTCAATCAAAAAGGAGACGCAATGCCTGATTTATCCCCCGGCTGCAGCCGGCCGGTTCCTGGTCAGCTCCTCAACGACGGCAGGTTCGGCGAGGGTGCTCGTATCGCCCAGATCGTCAAGTGAATTTGCGGCGATTTTACGGAGGATCCGCCGCATGATCTTCCCCGAGCGGGTCTTGGGCAGGCCGGGAGACCACTGGAGAACATCGGGCACGGCGATGGCCCCGATTTCCTTCCTGACCCACAGCAGGAGCTCTTCCCGCAGCACCTCAGAAGGGGGGCAATCCGCTTTCAAGGTCACATAGGCATAAATGCCCTGGCCCTTGATCTCGTGGGGAAAACCCACTACGGCCGCCTCCGCCACGCCGGGATGAGCCACCAAGGCGCTTTCCACCTCTGCTGTTCCCAGGCGGTGCCCCGATACATTGATGACGTCATCGATCCGCCCCGTAATCCAGTAGTCGCCATCCTCATCCCGGCGCGCGCCGTCACCTGTGAAGTAAACCCCCTTGTACATGGAGAAATAAGTCTGGAGAAATCGGGAATGATCGCCATAGATCGTTCGCAGCATACCCGGCCATGGATCGGTAATGACGAGATTGCCGTCTCCCGGCCCCTCCAGGAAATTGCCGGCGGCATCAACGATGGCCGGCTTTACACCGAAATAGGGCCGGGCGGCTGACCCCGGTTTGAGGGGCATGGCGCCCGGCAGGGGTGAAATGAGAATTCCGCCTGTTTCCGTCTGCCACCAGGTATCTACAATGGGACAGCGTTTTTCGCCAACCACGTCGTAATACCAGAGCCAGGCTTCAGGATTGATGGGTTCCCCGACAGTGCCCAAGAGTCGCAGACTCCTGCGGGATGTTTTTTGCACCGGCTCGTCGCCCTGGCGCATCAGGGCGCGAATGGCCGTCGGAGCGGTATAGAGAATGGAGATCCCGTGCTTGTCAACGATATTCCAAAAGCGGGACCAGTCCGGATAATGGGGTACACCTTCGAACATGACCGTGGTAGCGCCGTTGGCCAGCGGGCCGTAAATGATATAGCTGTGTCCCGTTACCCAGCCGATGTCCGCGGTACACCAGTAAATGTCGCCATCGTGATAGTCGAAGATGTGCTTATGGGTCATGGCCGAAAAGACCAGATAGCCCCCCGTTGTGTGCAGCACGCCTTTGGGCTTTCCCGTGGACCCGGAGGTATAGAGGATAAAAAGCGGGTCCTCGGCATCCATTTCTTCCGGCGGACAGTCGGTCGATGCATTTTCCATAAGTTCGCCCCACGGAAGATCTCTTCCCGGTATCCATGAAATGGCGGCGCCCGTGCGCTTCACCACGATCACCTTTTCGACAATGGGACATTTTTCTACGGCCTTGTCCGCGTTCTCTTTTGCGGGAATTCTCTGCCCTCCGCGCAATCCCTCATCAGCAGTGATCAAAACCCGCCCCTGGCAGTCCCGGATACGTTCCGCCAGAGAGTCCGCGGAAAAACCGCCGAATACGATGGAGTGCACGACTCCGATCCGGGTACAGGCCAGCATGGCCACCGCCAGTTCGGGAATCATGGGCAGATAGATGGTGACGCGATCACCCCGCCGCAATCCCAAAGACTTCAGAACATTGGCGAACCTGCAGACCTCTTCATGCAGCTGGCGATAGGAAAAGGACCTGCTTACCGCGGGATCATCCCCCTCCCAGATGAGGGCGACCGCATCGCCACGCATGGGCAGATGACGATCCAGGCAGTTATAACTGACGTTCAGTTTCCCACCACAGAACCAGGAAATATGGACATCGCCGTCGAAGGATCCCTCCTTCACTTTCGTCCATGGGCGAAACCAATCGAGGCAGCCGGCCTGTTCTCCCCAAAAACCCTCGGGATCTGAAAGCGACTGCTCGTACATTCGCCGATAGGTAACATTGTCTATCCAGGCCGCTTTTGCCCAGGAATCCGGAACAGGAAACAACGTATCCGTCATGGCTCCCCCCTTTAACGCCTCTCTGTAACTGGAAAATTCTTCGCTTTTCTCTTTTGCCACCGGAAATGTGGCCTTCTTTTTTCCTGATGGATTCTTCTTGTCGAAGAAATTGCACGACCGGCATGATGTAATTATGTATCTGTAATTATTAATTATTTCAAGAAGATTTTTCAGAAATATGAAACCGCTCAGGCAATCTCAGGCGAGTCCGGAGTTGGCATGTCCAAAAAATCTATTTTTCAGGAGAATAGCGATCAGGGCAAGGACGCCGCCTGCCGAATCAATGCTCACATCCACCAGAGAAGCCGTTCTCGAAGCGACCCAGGATTGATGAAACTCATCGCTCAGGGCAAAGACCGCCACAGCAAGAATCGTGCAGAGGGCCCACCGCAGCTGCCAGCCCTGCCGAGCATTTCCACGGAGGGCACGGAAGAAAAGCAGTCCCAGGATAAAATACTCCGTGACGTGTCCGGCCTTTCGAATGAGTCCATGAAGCACGGCGATGTCATGCTCCGGGTATCCTGGCAGCAGGAAGCGCAGGAGAGGCCCGATAAACCGGGATGTATGATCCGCAGAGAATGTTCCGGTGGACATGGAGAAGATTACGCCCATCCAGATAAGAACGGGAAGCCAGTATCGAAGAAACGGATGATTCACCGGCTCACCTGTCTATCGTCCTTGAAAGACGGGCTTTCTTTTTTCCAGAAAGGCCTTCGCCGCCTCAAGATGATCTTCCGTTTCGGTAAGGAGGGATAATTGCGAAGAAATGTAGTCGAGGTGCGCCCTCAAGGTGCTGGTCTGCGCCTGGTAGACGGCCCGTTTCGTCATCCGGACAGCCAGCGGCGGCCTGTCGGCTATTTTTTCCGCCAGGGCGATGCTTTCGTCCAGGAGGCGGTCGTGGGGTACGACTCGATTTACAAGGCCCAGCCGGAGGGCTTCTTCGGGAGAGAGAACATCACCGGTGAGGAGAAGCTCCAGGGCCTTGGAGACGCCGACCAGGCGCGGCAGAAAGTATGCCCCTCCGTCCCCCGGTACGACGCCCAGGAGAATATAGGATTCGGCAAGCTTCGCCTTGTCCGAACAGATCCGGATGTCGCACATGAGGGCCATGTCCAGGCCCGCGCCCATGGCGGCGCCGTTGATTGCCGCAATGACCGGTTTGTCGAGGTCCTCCAGGGTCAGGACAATGCGATGAACCCCTTCCCAGAGGTAACTCTTCATGTCCCAGGAGCGTAGTTTCCCCTCGGCCATATCCCGGATATCGCCACCCGAGCAGAACGTGTCCCCCTTCCCCGTAATGACGACCACCCTGACCCGATCGTCTCTCCGCGCCTCCTCAAGGCATTGGCGCCACAGCCGGATCATCTCGGGGCTGAAGGCGTTCTTCGCCTCCGGCCTGTTCAGGGTGATCATGGCGCGATGTCCCTCAACGCTGTACAGGATATGGTCTTCAGTCATGATTTTTCTCCAGGCTTTGTGGCATGTTGATCATCTGCCGCAGAGTTTCTCCGGCCCTTCCAGAGGGCACTCTGCCCCGTCACGCGAGAGATATCATATCCTGCAGAAAAGATTCAACCGCCGAACGGAGTAAGGAGGCAATAAAAAAGGCGGGGTGAAACCCCGCCTTTTTCGGCCATTCTGTTCTTTCACCGCTTGCCGATCCGTCGTCGCCGGATGACCGCGATACCGATCAGTCCCGGGGCGAGCAGGAGGGCCGCCGGAGGCAGGGGCACTGGAGCAACTCGCAAGTTGTCCATGGCAAAGTGTTTTCCGAAGCCGGAATACGCGGCAACACCCGTCCCTCCGTAAGAGTGGAAAGCCAACCGGTCAACGCCGCCGGACCAGTTTGGAGCATACCACATGGGAGCGTAGGCAGAGACGACAATTTCATCCGACCCGATAAGCATCCCTGAGCGGTATCCACTGATCTCAATGTGAAGGCCATTGTTCCATGCGGCTGTAAAATAGGCCCCGCTGAAGGTGAAAGGCGAATCGGCTACGATGGATGCATCGCGAGCCTGACTGTTATAGACCACGTTGTTGATCGACACCACGCCCGCGGAGTAGCCGCTTTTCGCATACTGGGAGGCCGTAGCGTCAAGATAGGTAAAATTGGACCAGGAATAACCTGCGTAACCATCAGGCAGGGGCGTCAGGGTCCCGCTGAGATCATCGAAATCAAGCTCTGCGGCCCCTGCCACTGCCGATAGGCCCAATGACAGAGCACATGCCCACAGGAAAACAACCAGAAGCTTTTTCATAAGACCTCCCACCGGCTTATCCATCAAAGTTAAAGCGTGTTCCATGGATCTTGAAGTTGACATTCCCTGCAAACCTTGCAATCACTGTGCTATAAAAGCCTGATTTTCAAAATAATGCAATACCAGTTTTAAGGTATTTTCACTACGGTTTGGGAAGCATGGATTAGGCGTGAGGCGTAGTCGGCTAAGAAAAAATGGAATATGACCTGTTTTCCAATCCGCACGGCGTACTTCAAGGGCATTGCAACGAACTCCATTGATTCGAAGAGCCCATCGCGTGATTCCGGAACGAACGGGAAAGGCAGGATCATGGACATGATCCTGCCTTTCCCGTCTGCAGGTCCTTTTACAGTTTGAAGAGAAGGTCCACATACGTGGGGATGGGCCACATGTCGCTGGGCATCAGCATCTCAATGCCGTCGATATCTGTCCGCAAGGTCTGTATCGCCGGAAACACCTTGTCACGATAGGCCTCAGCCTGCCTGGAGCAATCGGAAATCCCCTGAGCCGCTGTCAAGGCTTCTTCAAGCCTGGCCAGATTTTTATAGGTCGATGAGAGCAGGGCGCCCAGCTTTTTGATCAGATCTTCCTGGACAGACGCACGGACCGAAACAGCCTGGAAACTGGAAATGGAATCCGCCAGGAATGTCGCATATTCAAGACCGGCGGGCAGAATCTGCTTCTTGACCATGTCGATGGCTACCCGCGCTTCGATGTTGATCTGTTTCGCATAGGTGTCAACATAGATCTCGTAGCGGGAATGCAGTTCCTTTTCGGACAGAACTTCATACGTTCGGAAAAGGCCGATAGCCTTCTCCGTGACAAAGGCCTTCAAGGCGTCGATGGAGTTTTTTACATTGGGCAGGCCCCGCCTCTCAGCTTCCCGGACCCACTCCTCGCTGTAATTGTTTCCGTTGAAGATGATCCGGTGATGCTTCTCGTAGATTTCCTTGATGATCGCCGCGGCTTCTTTATTTTTATCCCTGGCCTTTTCGAGGCGGGTGGCGATTTCATCGAGGGCTTCGGCGGCAATGGTATTCAAGGCCACGTTGACCCCTGCAATGGATTGTGCCGATCCGACCATCCGGAACTCGAACTTGTTTCCCGTAAAGGCAAAGGGCGAGGTTCGATTGCGGTCCGTATTGTCCATGGGAATTTCGGGCAGGGTATCCACACCGACCTTCATATACTGCTCACCCTTGGCCGCGACCTTTTCGCCCTTGAAAAGCTTTCCCAGAATTTCCGTGACTTCTTCCCCCATGAAAATGGAGACAATGGCCGGAGGCGCTTCGTTGGCACCGAGACGGTGATCATTCCCGGCAGACGCACAGGTCGCCCGGAGGATGTCGGCATGGGTGTCGACAGCCTTGATCAGGGCGCTCAGAAACAGGAGGAACAGGACATTCTCACCGGGGGTGCGGCCGGGGTCCAGGAGATTGGTGCCGTCATCGGTGGACAGCGACCAGTTGTTGTGCTTTCCGGAACCATTGATCCCCGCATAGGGCTTCTCATGGAGCAGGCAGACCAGATCATGGCGCAGGGCGACCTTCTGCATGGTTTCCATGACGAGCTGGTTGTGGTCGG
>Ga0123334_1000723_pt1 | contig 44798 bp, 28 predicted proteins | sample BiotimSIPDNA_FD_89706 | JGI IMG/M metagenome (GOLD analysis project Ga0123334, IMG submission 89706) | Anaerobic biogas reactor microbial communites from Washington, USA - Biogas_R1 time_0 SIP DNA | ecosystem: Engineered > Bioreactor > Anaerobic > Unclassified | place: Washington, USA...
ATCCCTTCTTCATAGTTAAGTTAGGTTTAAATGAATATACTTGTTTCAACCTTTCTCGAATCGAATCCGTATTCAGGTGAATAGCATAAATCCCAATTCAATAAATATTGAAAGCCATATTTGCTTTTATCTGGATGCAGCATGTCTCCAATAGCTTCAAGTTGCTTTCTATATACTGAAATGCAGAATTGCGACATGATACTCCCCAGTTTTTTAAATTCGATTCTTTTCATTGTAAAGTCGTCAAATTCCATCTTTATTAGCTTTTCGTAGTATTCAAAAACTTTAACCCCATCTACATATTCCATTTCCCCTGTTAAAGCTTCCATTTTCTCTATATCTGAAATGTTTTCAAAGAAAGAAACAGGAATTGGAATCGGAATAAATAGTTGCTGGCTGTCATTATCCTCAATCAATTTGAATTCAGCATGGAGTTTCGAGAAATTGAAGTTTTTAAAATGTTGATAGTAACTATTGTCAGCATGAAAAACGTTCCTCATATTCTTTGATTTTTGCTCAAATACCTTTTCGTACAAAGCATGAAATTGCTTCTTTACAAGAATCTCTTTGTAGTCGTCGAAAATATCTTTATCCGTTTGCTGTACTTTGTAGCGAGAATCTGAACCATAAATGGTACTCGTCTTGTCGCAATCAAACAAATAGACAATGCAATTATCTTTTGATGCATTCCGATTGATACGCCCAGCCAATTGTTCATCGCTATCTATTAGCGAACGATCCTTAAATCCTAAATCCATATCAATATCAACACCCGCTTCAACAACCTGTGTTGATACAACTATCACTTTGGGGAATTCTTGTTCCTTTATTGAATTGATGATTTGCTTTCTCCTAAATTCAAGAATATCGCCAGAAAGCAAAAGGATTTTGTATTCTTCAAAACGGCAGTCCTGATTAATGATACTGAAAAACAGTGCTGCGGTTTTCTTTGTAATGAATTCAATCAAGACTTTTACTTTTTCATCTTTTGAACTTGCATACTGTTCTGCTTTTTCAATCATGAATTCAGACAATTCGATTAGGTAGTTTTCCTTCTCCTCATTATCTGGTCTTTTTTTGTCAGCCAAAGTAAAGTCAAATGAAACCCGGCCTGCAAAATTCTGATTCGAGAAGTATTGATCCCGGTTCGAAATCAAAGAAATAAATGATCCTTTCAAGTTTTCATGCAACGCATCTATTTTAGGAAGAGTTGCCGACATGATTAAAACCCGGATGTTGAATAACTGGGCATAATTGGCAAGAAAATAGACAATCTTATCCCAATGTTCGGGATTATAGGTTTGAATTTCGTCAATGATTACAACCGAATTGCACAACCGATGCAACAAGTAGTTGCTCTCCTTTTCATTCCCTTTCAGTATGTCGAAGAACCGAACATGCGATAGAAGCGCAATTGGGTAATTTACAAATAAATTGTCCAGATATAAACGTTTCTCATTTCCATACGTGCCATCTCCTTTTTCATGAAATCCTGCTTTTGAATGGAGTTGAATAATGGAATTGTTGTCAATCTCTAAAGTCTCCTTTATCGACTTAAACGTTTGAGTAATTAAGGTGGTAAAAGGAAAAACATAGAACACTTTATTTAACGAGAAATCGACATTCATTAGCTCGGTAGCAAACGCCAGCGATAAGTTTGTCTTTCCCGCACCAGTAGGAGCTTCCAGATAAAAGCATCTGTTTGTGGAGTGCTCTCTTAAATTCGAAATCATTTCGGCAGTAAGTTTTTGCCTTAGGATATTCAAGTTTTGATTGTTCCGTTCAGTCAACTCTTCGAAAGGAATAGAGTGGTAGTGTTCCAATTTCTCATACAAGTCTTTGTTATAAGGCTTCACGGTTTTGAACCGTTCGATAAGTTTTTCCTTTTCGGGTTTGCTTAATGTGCCAAATTCATCGATTTCGATTTTCGTCATGAACTCGTTGGTCGCATAAAAATCGGAAGCGGTTAATAATGAATAGAGTATTTTGGTTGTTGCGAATAAAGAAAAATAAACTTCCCGTTTGTCCTCAACAAGCTTGTTGACCTCCTCTAGAATCTTTACTGCACTTAAAAAGAAATTTTTGCCAAAGCCGTTGTCGAATTGAATACTGTATGTCTTTAAAAATGAAAAACAATCATCAACTTGTTGCTCATCGAGTTCAAATGATAAATCAATAATCGAATTGTGATGCTTGATGATTGCACTGGAAAAAAGAAGAACTATAAAGTACAAAAGCAATTTTTCTTCAATGCTAAACTTTTCATTCTCAAATATCCTTTTTAGAAAGACATTCGCATAGAGGTAAGATCCCAAAAACGAATGGTACGATTGAATTGAAAGATTCTTGTCTTGGAGAAACAATTCGTTTTCCATTCTTAAAACCTGGAAATTAGGGTTTACCTTACCCAAATCATGATAAATAATAGCTGCCAGAAAAGATTCTTTTAAGAGGCTTTCAAATTCTTTGTGATTCTTAATTGGCATGTTCTGATTGAGTTTCTCAATTAAGGAATCAATTATTATCTCAATTCCATGAGCATCAATCAGCATCAGACAATAATCTGAGACCAACTTTGAGTGTTCAAAAAGAGTTTCCTTTTCCTTTCTGTCGTGCGACAAATGGGCATAGTAAGTCTTTTGAAGCTCATCAAAAAGCATTAAAAGATTCTCCGAATGAACTTTAAAACAGTTGGATGATTTCATCACTTGACAATTTATACAATGTGTATTCGCTTGGCAGTTTGTAATTTTGTTTCAATTGCCAGTTCGTGAATGCAAAATTTTCATACTCGTATTGAAATAATTTAGTCTCTTCATAGCGTACTGGCAAACGTTCGAAATACAAATAATTTGCTCCTTCAGTAGAAGATATATCAAGCTGAAAAAGGGTCTCATATTTTCCGTCTTTGACTGGTATTTCTTTAATAAAAAGGCTATCAATTCTAAAAATGCCTTCCGGTCTGAATAATTCATAATCATATTCCTCAAAATTATCCCACCACAACGAAAATTCATTTTTACCCAGGTAGGGCAGATATTCAGCTTTGTTTTCTTTTAAATAGCAGTAGAGTTTTGCTTCTGTTTCGTTTCCCAGGTTTAACAGAATCCAACATTTATATGCCGGAGCGACCAATGCTTGCTCTGTAACCATTAGGTTGCCACCTTCTTCTTCGCTTGCCAATCCAGTTGTATTGTTGTATTTGATAATAGTCTTGGAGAAATTTCCATTCTCGTGATAGACTTTACCATTTTCTTCTAATGGCGCAATTGATACTTTTACGCCTTTAAGCTTTCTGTAGTATTCGGGCATCTCGCCATGTTTTTGAAACCCTTTTTCGCCTATAATAGCTCCGAGAATTCCTAAAAGGGATGGTTTATGAAGCATATTGAAGGTCAGATAAATCGGATCGTTGGTGTCGGGTTTCTTCAAAAAACCAAAATCCGATTTAATGTTAATTGAAACTAATTTTTCCATATTTCGGTTGTTGATCCCTGACAGGGTTTCAAACTCTGTCAGGGATAATTAATTTCTACAAACTTTTAACTGTTGCGTTTTGTGGCGCATTCTTTACCACAATCGATGCTTGATTCAAACTGATTTCGATTGATTCAATCTCAGAAGTATTTGCTTCAACAACAGCTTTCAACTCAGCCAAATCAAGTTGGACTTTGCCGTCCACTTTTTCTTTGTCCATTTTCATCAACTGCGTGAAATTGGGAAGCACGAGTTTGGATTCTGGTTTTAAAGTAACCCAAACCAATAATTCATTTTCACAACCTGCTTTGGCGGCCGAATCGTAATAAGTGACTCCCTTTTGCAAAGCTTCTTTCAGCTTGGCAAAGTCGTCGACAGAAAGCACTTTCGTGTCTTTTCCTGCCAATTCGGTAATATCTTCCAAATTTTTCGGATTCACAGAAAAATGATGCAAATAATGCCCTTCGTGCAAACGGCTTTGACGGCCAAGAGTAGTGGCTGAATTGTCTTCACTTGCTTCATTCGGATTTCTGAACGGCGACATAATCTGTTCCGAATAGAAATTGTTTTCGTGCCAAATATTTACACCATGTGTAATTTGTACTGGACCGTGTACAGAGATTGCGACATTGTTAGTTTTCGATTTTTTGGCAAAAGTTGCCCCAAACAATCGTATATCAATGCAACTAAGAAGATCTTTTGCAATAATTTTTTTGTCTTTTTCATCTTTATGCTCAGGGAAAGCAGTTGCAAATGCATCATCCAAACTATACGGAATGAATTCTTCATTGAAACGTTTGAAGTAGAAAACCTTTTCGGAAGAATAGTTTTCTTTCAAAAAATTCTTTACTGCATATTTCAATGCTTTATCGGTTGCATAAACCACTCCATTCGGGAGTGTTCTTGGTTGACCAGAAAAATCAGCGTTATAGTTTGCATTTATTGCTTTTATTATCGCTGCACCGAAAATTCTTTTTGAATAAGTCATATTGATTTGTTTTAATGATTATTGTTTCTTGAAAATTGATTCGGAAAAATAACCCGCCAAAATCATTGGCAAGTGTTCCTTCATATTTAAAATGTCAGGATCATATCCCATCACTTCACTAAGCAGTTTATCGAACTCATACTTAGTAGGATAGAGTGCAAACTTGTATTTGTACATATTGAACGTGCTCGCAATGGCTTGTTTAAACAGAACAGGTTCTGTTTTTTGCAAGAACGGTTCAAGTAGTGCGTGCGATCGGTTAGCCGATTCACTTTGGATCAATAATTTCCAAATAAGCTGCCCTGCTGCAAAAGCGAATTCATCATCGGTTGTGATGTGAAATGATTCGGTTTGGGCAATCTCCCGAATCTTCGTCTGTAATTCAACGGTTTTATTTGCCATACTATTAGTTTTAAAATTGTTATCGAATAAAGGTTGTAAGCCAAACCAGAGGCTTAGCTTCTTTCGCATTTGTGCTGTTTTCTTTAATTCTTCATCATGCCTCAAATCATCAATAATGGAATCCTTGAACATTTCATCTATCATGGTCATGGTAATTGTCTGCTGTTTCGATTTGTAAATGAAGTCGTACCATGCTTTACGATATTTGTAAAGGAGATTATAGATTGCATCGGTTAAACCATAATCGGGCTTTATTTCTAAATCGTCGAAGTATTTAATCCACAAGGCACCCGCTTTGGTTTCCTGTACCAGTTGCTTGTTGAAAATAGGATTCACAACCATAAATTGAAAATCAAATACGTTGTGATCTTTACTGTTGAAATACATGACTGGCTCTGTCCCAAACATCTCCTTTAACGTGAAATCATTTTCTTCTTTATCTTTCAACGTGTATTTAAAAACAGGCACAAAATCCAGATCAATGATTTGACCTTTCTGAACAAACATAAGATAGAAATTCTGAAGGTTCGTTTTTCGAAGATCTAGTAGTGACCGAATGATCTCAGAATACCCAGAAACTCTTTCATTGTTGAAAAGTTTGACTACATCTGCATTTAAGTTTGCTTCTTCTTTATCAACAAAGATCGGAAGAGGGTTAGGAAGTTGCTTGTTTTTGCTTAGTTGATAGAATTTTAGAACCAACTGCGCATCTTCACCATGTACTCGATAGTTAAATCTAAAACTGGCAGATTGATGTTTAAGAAAGCGTTTTTTGTCATTAAATGTATTAAGACTGTCGCTTACTCCATAGATAATATCCTGATATGAGGTATTAAACTCAGCTTTATTAAAAACATTTTCACCAACATATTTTAAATAAGGCTTTTTGTATTGCACTATCGGTACTTCTTTATGAAAGAAAACAATTACATACCCGTCTTTTAAATCATTGAATCCAATTTTATCAACAAGTTCCCAAAAGTATACTGTTAGCCATGACTTTAAAGCATTGAACCAAGCACTAGATTGCCCTTCTTCAACATACTCTTCGGCTTTTTTTAGGTATTGCTTAGTAAGCTCATTTAGAATACCGCTTTTACCAACAGTAGTTCCATCTTTACGTATTTTTTCAATGTTGTTGATTATCCCTTTCTTGGTGAATCCAACAGCATAAGGAGAACAAGTAACGTTGAAAATCTTAAGATTAGGATTAAATATTTTATTTTTATCAACAGGATTTGACAATTGCAATACTTTCCTGCATTTTTCGAAAAAAGGAGTTAGTTCCTCTTTCTTCGTAAAGAGGCCAATATCTTCGTTTAAGATATTTCCGTTTTCATCAACATTCTTGAGTACATATTTACCATCCTCCAGAGCGATGTCCAAAGCAACGTAAATACCTTCCTTGAGCTTGGCTCCTTCTTCAAATAGATCGGGAGCTTGCTCTTCTAGTGTTTCCACAAATTGGCAAATTTCTTTAATCATATTGATACATTATAGGTTTTCTTATTTTTCATTCAACCTTCTTCCACCAACGCTGTCAGGAGCTTCGCACGCTGACAGGTTTTGTTGGAAGTTGCGCAAACCCGACATCGCCGTTAGACCAGTCGGCGTTGTATAGTTCACTGTTCGTTCAACATCCAAACGCTGTCAGGAGCTTCGCACGCTGACAGGTTTATAGTTCCAATAACTTGTCCATTTCGTTCATGTCAATTTTCTTGCGGTGTTCTTTTTCGTATTCTTGCTTTCCGCCAAACCAGGCTATTACTTCGTTTCGTTTTAGTTTCGTTGCCTTGTCGGAGGTGCACGTTAGGTAGCTGCTCCAAGGATACTCCAACGGGTGCTTACAGAACCTGTGATGAACGGGGTTGTTGTGTATGTAAACCACAACCTGTCGCAGGTATTCGTTGGTGTCGATTAGTTTACGTTTAAACGGGCGTTCGAATAGCGCGCCGCGGGTTTGGTGGTATTTGTTGAGGGCCTTTGTGTATGCGTTGAACAAATTTGAAAAATGTTGATGTAGCGGTTTTAAACCTGACAGGTTTTCGAAACCTGTCAGGTTTAAACATTCTTCAACGTCCTTTATCCGCACCAACACATGAAAGTGGTTAGGCATCAAACACCACGCATACGTATCGGCTACTGGCGTTACATATTTGTCATACAGCTCCAAAAAGTATTCGTAGTTATTGGCATCGCGAAATAAATTCCTTTCGCCAACCCCGTGGTTGTAGATGTGGTAAAATTGTCCGTGTTCAAGCTTTTCAATTGTTTGCATTTCGTCCTGTTTATTTTACTCCTTCAACCCATCCAAAGCCAGTTGAATTTTTTTCGCCAATGCCGCTTGAAACGATCAAACGGTGTATTTCCAAGGGGGCCTTAAGTTCAAAATCGAACACATAACCCCGCACTTTACTTTGTTGCGCGGTGCCGGGTTTCATGGTTGCCAATTTCGATTTAGAGCTGCCTTTTAATTCAAAATCAAATTCGAAGTTGATAGGCAGGACGGGAGTATTGGGTATTGTTTTCAGTTTTTGCACTAGGTTGTTTTTTAGTAACATGGTATAGTCTTCGTCGGTGGGGGCAAGGTAACGGGCATATTTTTCTCCTTCGGGCATAATGCTTACCACCACGGGTGAAAGTGCCCGGTATTGTTGTGTTTCGGTAATAGTAGGGTCGGGGAGGCGTTCTACCTGCGATACAGTCAGGTCGATGCCATTGAAACGGTCGCCCACGAAAACTTCTTGTTGGGTGAAAAGCCCCACAATAAAGCGCTCGGCAGCATCGGGTATGTAAAACCCAACTTCAATGGTTAGAGTATTTGCATTTATTTCGAACAGCGATTTTTCTTTCCAAAGTATTGGTTTTCCAAAATTCAGCGGAGAATACCCGAATAGTTTGAAATTTTTATTGCCGTCGGAATACCCTTGTTCGTGCAAGAATGTTGCAAAACCGGGGTCGGCTTTTCCAATTACCTTGTAAATCCATGCACCAAGGTAATACTGGTAATCCATTGGCAGCATGCGTTGCTTGCCGGTACGATTAAAACTGATTTTGAATCTCATTATACGACTGTTTATTAATTTAAAGAATATCCTTGTTTCTGCTCGAAATTTTATTTCTCGCTGATATCACTGATTGCGCAGATAAAATCATTCCATTCTGGAATGTATTCTGTGAGATTAGCGTAATCTGCGAGAACCAATTTTGTCTTAGTCAAGAAGAAGGGTTTTCATTTTTATTTTTCTCGTTTATCCTTACAATTACACCAATTTGTTTCTCGGGATGCGATTCTGGCGAAATTCGGTTCACGCGGATCTCAAACAACTCTTTGTGTCCTAGTTCCATAAACTTGAACAGTAATTCGTTGTTTTCGCGCGGTACAAAGCCTAGTTTTTTGTCGTTGTAATAAATTGCCACGGCACTGGGATCGTACTTGTTGTTGGGCTCGGCTACCATCGTGAGTAGTGTTCCAATTTTTAATTCGCTAAACACTTCAATGCCATCATAGTAGGTGAAGCCTGCAATGTTGAAATTTGAAAAATGCCTGTCGTTCATAATTGTATCCTCCATTTGTTAATTGTTGTTTATATTGAACAAATGTATGGTAGGGTTTTGACAGCTTGTGTCAAAGTGTAAAATTGTTACTGTAAATTGTTTAAATTTTGTTTCAATCTCGTGTATATAAATTCCTTTAGTTCTTGGGGCGAAACAATAGCAATCTCGTTCATCAGTCCCATAATAAATCGTCCAATCCCTTCGAAACTTGATACCTGAGTGTTAAATCTCCATTTATTGTCGGCCAGTTTTTCGAGGTGCCTTTCGGCTAAAGGATACTCTTCTACCAATAGGTTTGCTGCCCGTAGGCTAAGTTCAATACTCACGTCAACCTGATTTTCACTGCTTATGCGGAAAACATCGATGAACCCGGTTTTATGTTCGTTTTCAAATTCCCAATCATTGGGCAGTAAGTTAACTTCTGCAATCCTCGATATTTTGAATAGCTTGTTTTTTCGTGTTGATGCTTCGTAAGCCCAAATCTGTATGTAGTTGGTTGTGAATTTAAAAGGTTCAACAATTCGGTTGCTTACCTCGTTGCTGTTTGCCGAACTGTAATTCCTTAGAAGTACTTTCTTTTTTTGCTCAATGGCTTCAACCAGCTTGTTCACGTTAAAAGCATTTTTGCCTTTTACAACAGTCTCGGCCAATATATTATAATCGTAAACCGTGTAAAGTTTCTTTTTCAGGTTCTGTTTTATCAGGTTGTTCTCGTCAATGCTCTCGATGGCGCTTTTCAGTATGTAAGCTTCTTCTTCGGTGAAATGCACCAATTGGCTGATATCCTTGAAGTATGGCGAGGATTTATCAATTCGGAACACGTTGCCATTCTTCTTGATTACAAATCCGGCTTCCTTAAAGGTGTCGATATATCGGTAGATGCTTCTTTCAGATGTGTTCAACTTATCGGCAAGTTGAGCCAACGTATTTGTGGAGTTTGACGTTAGAAGCATCATCAAACGCAACAAACGCTCTAGTTTTGGTTGGAACATGGTTGTTTATGTTTTAGATGTCAGATAATTGGGTTTATACTTGACTATAAAGTAAACTAATTTTGTTCACAATTCAAACAAATAATTAGTTTTCATTTTATTGGCTTACGAAGACTGACCATGAGAGATGAATATTGTGTTTTTGATAAGAAGATTTTAAAATCATTTTTATTTTCGGACAGGTTGCTAGAATGCATTAAAAAAGGGTTAGCAACTAGTTGCTAACCCTTTGATTTTTTGTCGGGGTGACAAGATTTGAACTTGCGACCCCACGCCCCCCAGACGCGTGCGCTACCAGGCTGCGCCACACCCCGAACTTTATTTGAGCTGCAAAAGTAACATACAAACCGTTATTCACAAAATAAAAATTCACAAAATCCTTTCATTTCTTTGCAGTCGTTTTCCTTAATCATATTTTTTTTCCTTACTTCTTAGTTTTTATACGCGCAGTGAATTTGTTACACTTGTTTTTCAGATTATTGCAAATAAATAGTATCACAAGGTATGAGATATTAATTATTGAGTGTTTTTCACAATTCCCTTTTTGTGCCGAAAAGGGAATTGAAATGGATATAACCCGAAATAACGGGTTTATTATGAATTAAACACGTAAATATTACTCACCTTAACGAACTTTTTATATTTTAGCACTATAAAAAAGTGTGGTAGGGAAATTCGATCTTGAGAATTATAGTTGAACTCTCTTTTCCATTACAGGTGAGGCTTTGGGGCGGTTGCGGAATGTCCTGGAGTCATGAAGTTAGAAATGAATGAGACAGTGCGGAAGTGTAAGCTGGTATAAGTTTGGGCAGTGGGTTGTGTTTTTCAGCCTGCTTTTTGCTGTTTTGGCAACTCATGCGCAAAATCTTCCCCCGGTACCCGATTTAGGAATTCCTAATCAGCATGCCCGGGCGGGAGAGGTTTTTTCATGTGCAATTCCGTCAAATGCCTTTCGAGACGAAAATAATGATCCCCTCCAGCTTACCATTACTGGACTTCCGACAGGACTTACGGCATCGGGAAATATAATTAGTGGTGTGGTAGCAGCGCCCCAAGTGGCCAATGTTACCGTTCTTGCAAGTGATGGTCAGTATTCTTCATCCTTAAATTTTAAAATCATTGTTCATGATACCAGTAGTCCGTATGCAGCTTTTTCTATGAGTGTACAGCGAGGTTGTGGTACTCAATACGTTAAATTTTCGAATAAGTCAGAAGTAAATGCCGGGGTTACTTATAACTGGGATTTCGGGAATGGCAATTCCTCTAAATATGCCGATAATACTGCAGCAGTTTATGCCTCTCCTGGAACTTATACCGTTACCCTTTCTTTTGTATATAATTCAACAACTTACACATATTCCGATCAAATAACTGTTTACCCTTTACCTGCTGCTGCAATTAGCCGCTCACCCTTAGTTGATGCATGTGAACCTTTTCAAGTTACATTAACCGCGAGTCCCTCCGGGGCAAAATATTATCAATGGTTTTCCAATCAATTCACTGATCAGCAACAATATGCATCGGTTTCAAATTCTACCGTGATTGAGGGCTTGAAAGATGGCGTTTATACTATCGACCTTACAGTGACCGACGCGAACGGGTGCAAGGGGCAAGTGAAAGCTGAGAACCTTTTTACGGTGTATGATAAACCCGAAAATTCATTTACGTTCTTGAAAGGTAACGCTTGCGAACCTTCGCCAACTTCTTTTACCCGCGAAACCGCACTCGTTGGAAGTACTGTTAAGTCGGCTACATGGACTGTGGATGGGCAACAAATCAATACGCTTGATATACCTTACGTTCACAACTTTACGTCTACGGGTAATCATATAGTCTCTTTGGTAACTGTTTCAGAACAAGGTTGCCAGTCTGATGCCTTTGTCGATACCGTGTTGTTCAATAGCAACAATAGCGCCTTTTTTAGCGTTACTCCCAGTCAGGCATGTCTGGGTACAACCTTTTCGTTCGACGATAATGTTTCTTCAACCATTGTTTCGCGAACCTGGGATTTTGACGGTGATGGGACTATCGATGCATCGGGGCAAGACCCAACGTGGACTTACACCGAGGCAGGTAATTTCCCGGCTACGTTATATGCCAAATTCACTGATAGCTGCGAACGTGTTATTACCCGTAATATTTTGGTCGAAAATATTGAGGCTGATTTTGTTGCCCAATATCAAGGTGATTGCGCGGGGACGATGTCTCTTGCGTTGACAGATAAAAGTAAATCGACTTTCAACTTAACTTCATGGAAATGGTATTATCGTCGTAATGCTTCGCCGTGGATCATGGTTACAGGTCAACAACCGGCAGAAATTACTGATCTTGCTCCCGGAAATTACAGCATTAGTTTGGTTGTTGCTAATGGAATTTGTTCCGATTCAATCAATAAATCGATTCTTATTTCAGAGTCAAGTATTAGCGATATTATTCTGAGCGGTGCGGTTAATGGTTGTTCTCCGGCAGGGGAAACCCGCTTTTCGGCAGTGTTCAGCTCGGCATACGATGAACCTGTTGAATTCTCCTGGGATTTCGACAATAACGGTACCTATGATGCATTTACTGCAACTTCTGAGGCTGCTCATACATATACCTTACCCGGCGTTTATTCTGTTAAGGTAAGGGTTCGTACGGCTTCCGGGTGTTTTTACGAACGTGTGCTTTTTAATGCAGTTCGTTTTTCCAATCCTCTGGTTATTAATAATGTTACTCTTAATCAACCCGATCGTTGTTATCCTACAGGGATTAGCTTGCAGGTCGAAGTTCCTGCCGGAACCGACTCTCTGCGTTTTATAGTTTATCCCGATACGGTCATTACGGTGAGTGCTCTTACCTTTCCAATACACACGTTTAATTATCGTTTCAAAAATATTGGTGTCTTTTATATCGATGTAGTTGCCATTGACAATGGCTGCGAATCAGCACCATATCGAGTCTCCGACATTCATATTGACGGGCCTAAAGCTACATTCTCTACGGTAAGTTCATCGTTCTGTAACATTTTCGATGTGGCTTTTTCAAACCAAACTACCAATAATGTTGGTGCTACAACTAATTATTCGTGGAATTTTGGAGATGGAACCAGCAGCACTGAGAAAAATCCGTTGCACAAATACAGCGCGCCCGGTACGTATGTGGTTACGTTGGAGGCAACTGATCCCGATACTTATTGTTCTGATATCTATCAACAAGAAATTATCCTCTATGAATTTAATGATGATGTTGAGATAATTCAGCCCAAGGTTTTAAGCGGATGTGCGCCCTTGCAGGTTGAATTTACACTCGACGATTCTCAATTTTCATCAAATTTTGCGGTCGATTCGGTGGTTTGGGATTTCAGGGATGGCACAATAATTAGGCAATCTTCCTTAGCAGCAGTGATCCATACCTTTCAAACGCCTGGGAATTATGCTGTTGCTGTTCAGATTTATGGGGCAGCAGGTGCTTGTTCTTTTTCATCCGAAATGGATAATGCTATAGAGGTTAAAGGCCCAATTATTGACGGAATATCGTATTTACCACAACCAGTCTGTGACCGTGATGTAACCTTCACTGCCCAAGTGAGCAAAACACCTGGAGACGATGGAGTTCCGGTAAGTTTTTATTGGGAGTTTGGCGACGGAACAAACGCAACGATGGCTTCAAACTCGGTGTCTCACCCATATAGCCGGGATTCTATCTTTTCAGTAATGGTAAGAGTTTCAGATAGCAACGGATGTTCTTCGGAATTGACTGTGAATAACCTCATTTCTATTCAATCATTTGATGCCAAATTTGCCTACGATCAGAATTTATGTAATTCAACCGCGGTAAGTTTCCATAATCGTTCGCAAGGTCAGGGGCTTACGTATTATTGGGATTTTGGAGATGGGAAAGGGGAGCAGGTTAAAGCTGAAACTGAATTCGCATATTCGTTCGATGTTGCGGGAAGTTATACCGTTAATTTGCGTGTTGTTGCTCCCGGTGGGTGCGAAAGAACATATTCTGAAACCATAAATGTGATAAACATTTCTGCAGGTTTTTCTGCTACAGAAACAAATATTGGGTGTGCCCCGGCAATCGCAACTTTCATTCCAGATGCTACTGGGACAAATGCCGTTGCTTATATTTGGAATTATGGCGATGACACCCAGCCAGCATCCGAGCCTGTTCACAAATATTATACGCCTGGAGATTATACTGTTTCTCTTCAGGTATATTTTGATAACGGATGCGTTGTAACATCAAGTCCTAAAGTAGATTATATTCATGTTGAAGGGGCGTATGCCAAACTGCAATACAACCCGATTCCCAGATGTTCTCCCAACGAAATCGTATTTTCACTCACCGAGATGGATGATGTAGACTCGATAACCTGGGACTTTGGAGACGGAAACCCAAATTATGCCTATCCATTCAATGACGCAATTGCTGCACACGATACCAGCTACCGGTACAATAATGCAGGTTTTGCACGCCCAAGTGTTGTGCTAACCAGCAATGTTTGTGGGAGCTATACCTTTGAGAAGTTTGGTGAAAGCAACGATCAGAAAAAGAAAATTTACACCAGTGTGCCACCTGTTGGTGCAATGGAAATCAGTGATTTAGAGATTTGCCAGGGAGTGCCGGTTACTTTCATCGATCGTAGTGTTCCGGCGCCTAAGGACACGGTTGAAATTACCCGCTGGCAGTGGACATTTATGCCGGGAAGCACTTCAGATAAAGATAGTGTGGAATTTGCTTACCCTAATTGGGGACAATATCAACCTGAACTTATTGTGTCGAACCGGTTGGGCTGTACCGATACTGTTACTTCTCCGGTTTGGATGACAATATACGATATCGAAAATATCAGTGCCGCCATAAACGCACCCCTTGTTGGTGAACTCGTTTGCGCGGGTACCGAAACAGATTTTCAAGGGCAAGCAAGCTCCAGCAATGGAGCAATAACTTCTTATGAGTGGGAATTTGGTGATGGTATAGGCTCGTTAAGTCAGAATACTACACATACATATAGTAAAGATACACGTGGGCAGCAAATGAATGTGTTATTTGTTGCCACCGACGACAAACAATGTTCCGATTCGGTATTCCGCATTGTTACTATCAATAATCTACAGGCCGCCTTCGGTTACGAACCGCAACCCGTATACCGAGGCGACGCTGTTGATTTTACCGATTTGTCGGTTTCAACGGCATCAATAAATGCTTTGCAGTGGTCGTTCATAGGAGGACAACCCTCAACTTCCACCGAGCGGGATCCTCAAAATGTTGTTTATGAATTGATCGATCCAAACTATTCGGTTACGTTGGAAGTTACCGACGCTACAGGTTGTACCGATCAGATCACTCAGCCTTTACAGGTACTTAACAACCCCCCGGTTGTTAGTGATTTTATGGTTCAATTCTTTGAGGGAATAAATTATTCTTTCCGACCCGATTCGTTTTTGCGCCATTACACCGATAAAGATTTGCAAGCGATTAGTTCGATCCGGATTACTTCTTTGCCTGACACGGGAGCTCTCTTTTTTAACGGGGCTAAAGTAACCCAGCCTTTCGAATTTCCGTTCAGTCAGGCAGGAATGCTTGAATACCACCCTCCAATGGGTTGGTTTGGAACTACTTCTTTTGGTTGGAATGCTTCCGATGGTTCAGAATTTGGATTGCAAGGTGCCGCTATAAATATTGTGGTTCTCGATAAACCTGAACCTCCAATTCCACTCGATTTTATTATAGAAGTGGCCGAGAATGAGGTAGCTGTTATGCGGTTGGATACATTTATAAAATACATAAAGAATCCAACATTTCCAGGCTTTACACTCGATTCAATTCAGATTGTTTCAATTCCTGCTTCCTCCCGTTCGGTGTTAAATTTCAATGGGGCACCTGTTCAGCCTAATACAAAATATGCCAGTGCCGAAATAGGAAGTAAACTATTTAGCGTTGAGCTACCTCTGGGGTATAACCAAAATTCTGTTTCGTTTTTATGGAATGGTTTCGACGGGATTAACTGGGGTACAGCAGCGGGCAGGATCACTGTTGTATACAAAAATAAACCGCCACAAATTAATGACATTATACGTTCAGGGCTGGCTGAAGATTCGGAACAAACTATAGCTAAAAATGAGTTCTTTTCAAATTATTTCGACCTAGACCTTCACGATTCTTTTACAACGTTTTTGCTAAATGTTCCTTCAGGCACAAAAGGCACATTTAAAATCAATGGAAGTGCTTCGGTTAGAACTATTCCATTTAATCAGATCACTTCGGTAACGTATACACCTTCAGTTGCTTATAATGGGGTTGTTGAAGTGTCGTGGGGTGCATCTGACGGGCAGGATACCACTTGGGCTACAATTCGGTTTGAATATGTTAATGCCCCGCCGGTAGCAAACGATATTTATGTTTCTGGCAAGGAAGATGAAAAACTCTCATTCCTTACAACTACTTTTTCAACAAAACCCAATCCTTTTGAGGATGTGGATAAAAATGACAATCTGGGAAGTATTCGCGTTGAAACATTTCCGCAGCATGGTGTGTTACTGTTTGGCCCATCAGGCAATGCTGATACATTGAGAATTGGCGATTTACCTTTCGAAATTGCTGCTTCCCAAATCAATTACAAGTTAGTTTATATCCCAGAATCTAACTGGTATGGTTCTGATTCATTTACCTATAGTTCCAATGATGGCTCAGACTGGTCGGCAAGCAGTGCTACGATATATATAACTATTACTGCTGTCAATGATCCGCCTGTAGCCCTTAACGATACGGTATCATTCATTGAAGACCAACGGTTCTCTGACTATAATGTAATCTCTAACGATTTCGATGTTGACAACCTAAATAGTGAACTTTCGGTAACAATTGATCATCCAGGAACAGCGGGCGCTAACGGGCAGATTGTGCTTACCCCTGGTGGAATGTTGTCGTACTTCCCAAATCAAAACTTTTATGGGAACGTGTATTTTACCTATTCGTTGTGCGATCCTGCCGGTTTGTGTTCATCGGCAACAGTATTTATAGAGATTTTGCCAGTAAACGATCCTCCGTTGGCTGTAAACGATACTATCACTATTATGGAGAGCGATCCTGGGTTCGACTCTGATGAAACGACCAACTTGCTTGTCAATGATATCGATCCTGAAAACAACCCCAAAATGGTGATCTTGGCAGGCGGACAACTTCCGGGGACGATCCTTCAGGGAAGTTATGGTACTATCACTATTCGTAGCGATGGAAGTTTTTCGTATGTGCTTGATCCAACCAAGGTGGAGTCGCTCGATGATAACGATCAGGTTTTTGATTCGTTTACTTATCAGGCTTCTGATGATGACCCTGAAAGTATTCCTACACAGGCTTCGTTGATCATAATCATCGATGGGCTTAACAGCCCACCATCACCTGTAAACGATACTGTTTATGTATCTGAAGATCTACTTATCGACTTTTATACAGAAGAATCGGTGCTAAGCAATGATACAGACCCTGAAAATAATCCTTTATCGCTAGTCGCGGTAAATAGTAATAGTGTAAGTCCGATAAGTGGTTCATTTGGTGAGTTCTCGTGGACGAATGAAGGCTTGTATAAATACGATCAAAAAGGGCAGTTCAATCATCTTTCGGAAGGGGCTACTGCACAAGTACAATTCGATTATACTGTTTCTGACGGAGGCCTTAGCAGTATTGGAATCTTGTTAGTTAACATTAACGGGCTTAATGATGCTCCAATTGCTCGGAACGATTTTTTTGAATTCAATATCGATTTTGATTCTATGACTGTTGATGGAGGCTCGAATAATCGCCTGTTATTCAATGATTTTGATTTTGATGATGATGGCGATCAGCTCGAAATTGTTTCCATTAATGGGGTTTCCGGAACGGGTGTTTCCGTTGGAAGTGCTGGTCTTCTTCGATGGACTGAAAATTATTCAGGAACCTACACTTACATACCTGATGCTGATTCCATTATTAAGCTAAAGGACGGGGATGAGATTTATGATGTTTTTACCTATGTCATTAAAGATATCCATGGGGCTACTGATACTGCAAGCTTGACAATTACTATTAGGGGGAAAAACGACAATCCACTTAGTAACGACGATATTTTCGAGATTTGGGAAGATACTTTACAAAATTCAATGCCTGCTCCCGGCTTGCTCGAGAACGATAGCGACCCCGAAAATGATCCTGTGGTGGTTGCAATAAACGACGAAACCAGCGGTATTATTCCTGGTCGGTATGGGCGTCTTGAGTGGGATTACTCAGGGGCATATACGTATTTCTCCGATTCGGCAACCGTTAACCATTTTGCCAAAGATTCGCTTTATACCGATACGTTCAGGTACAGGATGAAAGATAGCAACAATGCCGATTCATATTCATTCTTATATGTCCGGATTAAAGGGCAGAACGATGCGCCATATGCTATCAACGATTACGATTATGTGAACGAACTCGATACAATCCAGAAAATCAATGTTGATAGCGGTTTGTTGAAAAACGATTTCGATATTGATTATCATGATTCTGTTTCGGTATTGATGTTGAATAATCAGATGGAAGTTCCGGCTATCGGAATTTACGGGCAGCTATTCTGGGCGTCTGATGGTACATATACTTATGTGCCGAATGAAGAGACGGATACACTTAGTTTTGGCGAAATCGTTATTGAAACATTTGACTACACCATTACCGACCTTCATGATTCGTTGACAAGTGCACAACTGATAATAAACATTACTGGCACGAACGATTCTCCGGTGGCGGTTAACGATACCATACAGGTTTCTGAGGATTCTCTGCAGGTTGCATTTGCCGAACCCGAAGAACGTCTTCTGTTTAACGATTTCGATGTAGACAGGGATTCTTTCTGGGTTTATAGTGTCGATGCAAAGAAAAGCCCATCAATTTTATTGCCACATAGCCATATTGAATGGGATTCGACCGGGGCGTTTACGTATTTCCGTAATCCGGAACTCGATACGCTCGCTATTGCTACCCAAGTAATTGATTCGGTTAGGTATAGAGTTGTAGATGAAAACAATGCCTCGGGGTATGCTTGGCTCTACATTTACATTCTGGGCGAAAACGATGCCCCGGTTGCCGTACGTGACCACAATCAGTTGCTTGAAACAACCGACAGTATAGTAAGTGATGCTTCTACTCTTTTGTTGGCCAATGATTATGATGTTGATAAGGGAGATACTATTGTGGTGAGCAGTGTTGGTAATAGTTCAGAAAGCATCATAGTTGGCCGATATGGAGAGCTGTTGTGGCAAGCTGATGGTTCTTACGTGTATTTCAATAATAACGAGGCAACCGATTCGCTTAAAGATGGAAATCAAGTTTCTGATTGTTTCCCATATACCATTGTTGACAAGGAAGGAGCTACGGCACAAGATACCTTGCAAATAACCATCACTGGTGTTAACGATGAGCCGGTGGCCATAAGTGACACTCTTTCATTGTTCGAAGACGAGTTGGTTAAGGCGCTGGTTGCCGGAACTGACGGATTACTCGATAATGATATTGACGTAGATAATGAGCCATTGAGGGTCGTAAACTTTGATAGCAGAAACCAATATTCATTTTCAACAGTTTATGGGGCAATAACCTGGGATCAGTTTGGCTCAATAACCTTTGAACCCAATCAGTTGGCTGTTGATTCATTAAAGCATAACGAAGAGGTGTCTGAACGGTTTACGTATGTCGTTAGCGATGCTCAGGTAAGCGATACCGCTCAATTAGTGATAATCATCAAGGGGTTGAATGATGCGCCAACGGCTCTAAATGACTCTGTTTTCATCGACGAAGATACCCTTTCTGTAAAGATTTCTACAAATGATATTCAACATCTTCGTGCAAACGATTCTGATGTTGATGGCGATTCAACTTTTATTCTGTCGATTAATGATTTACCCGAAGGAAATCAGGTAACAGGCTATTTTGGTACGCTGCTATGGGGAAGCGACGGAAGCTATACATATTATACCAATCAAGAAATTACCGATACGTTGGCCTATGGCGAAACCGTGTTCGAAACCTTTGTATATGTTTTGTCCGATGTGTTGGGAAGTGTCGACACAGCCATGTTGGTTATTCAAATTGATGGGGTGAACGATCCACCGGTAGCCGTCAGAAACAATTATCGTACATACGACCGTATCCCTATTGCCATTTCGGCTCCATCGCCCGATGACATTTTGTATAATGATACCGATGTTGATGGCGATTACAAAGAACTTATTGCGGTGAATGAATCGGCCGATACGGTTACTACCGGGGTTTATGGCATACTTACATGGAGCAACGACGGTGGTTTTGAATACAAACCCGATTCTGCTTTCGCGGTAAGTTTGCGACCTCTCGAAACCGTTGTCGATACTTTTGTGTATAGAATGCATGATGAATGGCAAGCTGCCGATACTTCACTCTTACACTTTACCATCGAGGGGATTAACAATCCTCCGCGGGCAAGGAAAGATACCTTGTATTTGTCTGAAGATGATTTTTTTAAGAGTTTGCCCGCTCCGGGATTACTGATCGCAAAAAATGTGGATGACCCGGATAAGGATACATTGACAGTGCAATCTATTACAGGCCCGTTAGCTACTTCTGTTCTGGATTCTGTTTCTGGTAACTATGGGTACATGAAGTGGGACAGTGTTGGAAATGTTACTTATTATCCTAATCAGGATGTCATTCATCAATTGGGTGATAGAGAATTTATTACTGAAACATTTACCTATACAGTTGTCGATCAGGGCAATCTTGCTGCTACTTCGAAATTGATTGTGCATGTTTTGGGCCAGAATGATCCGGTAACGGCATTTAATGATACGGCCAGTGTCGATGAAGATACTTGGTTGCGATACAACGTATGTGAAAACGATTCGGATATTGATTTCGACTGGGAAGGAAACTTCGATTATTCTGCATTAACTATTATTACCTCGCCTCAACATGGATTGGCTTCGCGAAACAGTGCAACGGGTGAAATATATTATAATCCCGATAAGGATTTTTATGGCGAAGACAGTCTGCAATATCGTATCTGCGACACCGGCGATCCGGTTTATTGTGATGAGGCTTGGTTCTATATTCATGTGCTTCCAGTTAACGATCCCCCTGTCGCCACTCATTTGGTGCTCAAGACACCTGTGAACACCCCGATTGGGTTCAATTATCCGGCTCAGATTAATGATATTGATGATGGTATTGACTCCACTTCACTCATTCTTCTTTATGATGGGGATGCCGAAATTACAAAAGATGAAGTTTATTATCAGATTACATATAATCCGGTAGCAGATTCTTCATATCGTGATGAATTTATTTATTCAATGACCGATAAAACGGCAGTGCCGGCTTATGTGATTGTGACCGTTCTGGTTGGCGATACCCTTTCAGATTTCTATGCACAGAATGATACTATTACGACAATTGAAGATACCGCTGTTGATATTTATAATCTTGCCAACGACACGATTGGTTCTGAATTCCCCGATCCGAGGAGTGTCGAGATTGAAGTGTTCCCGGTAAATGGGGTGGCTGTTTTCGATCCGGTGAAGCAGATTATTGTTTATTCACCTGATGAAAATTTTAATGGAAAGGATTCGCTTGCGTATATTTTAGCTTCAGGTCTTGGGCATTGGGATTTTGCATGGGTTTATATCACTGTGCATCCGGTCGATGATGCCTTTGGTGCCAACGACGATTATGCGGAAACGTATGTGAATAGGACTGTTCAAATAGCCGCATTGGCTAATGATGTAGACCCTGATAATCTGGTTGATGCAGTTTCTGTTGCTGCTCAGCCTCAAAATGGGACAGCCATTGTAAATATTGACCAAACTATTGGATACACGCCAACGACTGGTTTTGTGGGTATCGATAGTTTTTATTACCGGATTTGTGATACCGAATCATCGGTATGCGATAGTGCCCGGATCATTGTTATTGTTTCTCCGGAAGAAAAACTCTTCGAGGCAATGAACGATGATTATTCTACCAATGAAAATGAGGTGTTGGTGATGGATAATCCGTTGCCAACCAATAACGATAAAAATACAGATGCTACTGTACTTGTCGATCAGGGAACGTTTGAAGTAATCAGTGGGCCGGAAAACGGGAATTCTGTTTCGTTGGTCAATGTCGTTACCTACACTCCTGATAACGATTATTTTGGACCCGATTGGATGCAATATATCGTGGCCGATTCTGTCGGCAACTGGGACATGGCCGAAATCAACATTTGGGTGAATGAAATTAATACACCTCCGGTTGCTGTTAACGATACTCTAATCGTTACGAAAAATGAATTTAAGCGGATTTTCGTGCTCGAAAACGACTACGATACTGATGGTTCGCTCAACTGGTCAACGCTTGACATTGTGGGCAATCCACAAAATGGCGAAGTAGTGGTTGATACACAAACCGGAACAATCCTTTATAAACCATCGATTAACTCGGGTGATGACCATTTCACATACAAGATTTGCGATACTGAAGGTCAGTGCGCCCAAGCAACAGTTTATGTTACCATTGAACTTGAAACAACTATATATATATATCGCACCACCCTTGAAGATACCCCGGTTTCGATTGATGTGGCTGCAGAAATGGCAAAATACAACCTTACATTTGATGTCAATGAGATTATTGAAGAAGTGGCTCCCGACTTGGGAAACTATGTATGGAGCATCAATAATGAACTGTTAACTTATTCTCCTGTTCTTGACTTGAATGGTAAGGATACAATTCAGTTGAATGTTTGGTCGGGTGATCATAGCGAGTTTGCCTATTTGCGAATTTTCATTACCATTCTTCCGGTAAACGATGCACCTGTTGCCATTGGCGATACCCTGTATTGGCTGAGTGCTCCCGATACATTAATGGCATCGTTCGAAGCGGTACTTGCCAACGATTATGATGTTGACGACGATACAATCCACCTTTCGCGTGAGGTTGTTGAAACCGGTTATGATGGTTTGTCTGTTGTTTTCAATGCAGATAGTACAATAGTAATAACTTCTGATTCAATAGAATGGTGTGATGCTTGGTTTATATATCAGATTTCTGATGGTGTACTTACCGATACTGCCATCGTGCAAATTTGGCCTTCGCTTGAGGGTATTTTAGCACACGACGACGAGGCTTCGGTTTTTGAAAATTCAACAGGAAACAAGATTGATGTGTTGGCAAACGATAGTTTTGTAGATAATCAACGTTGCACTATCGATACAATAATAATAGTAACGCCTCCGCAGCATGGTGTAGCTCAAGGTACTTATGATAACTTTGTTGAATATTCGCCAACATGCAACTTCTATGGGCAAGACCGGTTTATGTATCAGATTATTGATATTTGGGGGCAGGAAAGCAGTGCTTGGGTTTATGTTGATGTAATTGAGCGAAACAGGCCTCCTGTGGCTGTCGACGATTCGGTGTCGAATCTTGGAGAAACCGTCAATATTCCTGTTCTTGACAATGACTTCGACCCAGATGCCCTATCTAGTGGCGAATGCGAAGGAGACCCCGAAGCACATATTGTTGCCGAAAATACTGTCTTGGTTGATGCGCCAATGTTTGGTACGGCAATTTTCGACCCTTCGACAAACAGTTTTGTATACACTCCCGAAGAAATGACTTGTACCGACTACTTTACGTATGCCATTTTCGATGAGAAGGGAGCTTCAGACACGGCAACCGTTACGGTCGATTTTAGTGAAGCACCCATTTTGGCCATTACCGATACGGTGAAAACTTATCCAGGAATATCTGTCGATGTTGCACCATTGCTCAACGATATTGGCTATTTTGTTGCTGACGAAACTATAATTGAAGAAACTTACCCTCTACATGGTTTTTGGAGCCGGTTTGGAAACGAGGTGACTTACACTTCGGATAGAGATTTTATTGGGCACGATAGTTTGCTGTACACAATTATTTCTCCTTGTGGCGTTGAGCAAAGCGCATGGATTGTTTTCCTTGTTGAGGAACTCCGTGTGCCAGAAATAATATCCCCAAACGGTGACGGTTCGAATGACGTACTAATTATCAATGGAATCGAATATTTCCCCGATTCTTGGCTGCAGATTTATAACCGCTACGGCCATATTGTATACGAAAAGAAACGTTACGATAATAGCTGGGGAGGGTATTCAAACAAAGGAAGCTTGGGGGGAAACAAACCGTTACCTTCTGGAACCTATTATTACACGTTAACGTATAACGAAGGGAGGAACAAGCAAGCCGGATTTATTTACATTTTCTGGTAAGCAGTATTATGGTGAGAATAAACGACATATTACACAAGAACCTCGGTGTTGCATTGCTGGTTTTGTTCATGTTAGTTGGATCAGCAGCTTGGTCGCAACAGGATCCGCTGTATACACAATATATGAACAATATTATGTCGGTGAACCCTGCCTACACCGCTGTCAGAGGGGTTGCCAGTATCTCAACCGTTTATCGAAATCAGTGGATCCGACTCGATGGCGCCCCAAAATCAACGTCAATAAGCTTTAGCATGCCGGTTGATAGCCTGAACAAAATGGGGCTAGGAGTCGACTTTATGCACGATTATACCGTCCCGTTATCAACTTCAATGTTGTTTCTCAACTATTCTTACCGTGTTAATGTAGCAGGAAACACTACGCTAAGTCTGGGGTTAAAGGCAGGGGTAAGTTTTCTCGACGCCAATCTTGATGATCTTTATCGTTATCATCAGGAGGACATTTATATAATTGAGGATGGTGAATACCAGTCGTTGTTGTTCAATGCAGGCGTTGGTGCTTTTCTATATAATGATAATTTTTATGCCGGATTTTCTGTTCCTCGGCTATTTGAAAACCTTCACAACAAGGATGTTACCGAGGTGAAAGCTGCAAGTCGCGAAAAACAGCATTATTTTCTTCACGGAGCTTATATGATTGACTTGTCAAATGAGGTGTCGTTTAAGCCTGGCCTTACTACTATTATGACACAAGGCGCTCCCTTGACTGCCGATTTCGATTTTTCTTTTCTTTTCCATGAGCAAATATGGATTGGGGTAATGTACAGGATTAGCGATGCCTTGGGTGGTTACATGCAATTCCAGTATAAAAATATTAAACTTGGCTTTTCATACGATTACTCGCATACGCGTTTGCGGCAATTCCAGTCCGGAACTTTTGAAGTTTTATTGCGTTATGATTTTCGCACTCGTGCTAATCAGCGTTTCCCGATACCCGTTTTTTAACTTTTCGTAACAATCTGATGATTGTTAATTAGTTGGTTGGTTATGTTGAGGAAAAGGAGAGCACTTTTATAGTGTTTTATTCTTCCTGATCTTTTAGATATCGGTACAGAGTCGATTTCCCTACATCGAGGCGGCGGGCTACTTCTCTCACATTTTTATATTTATTGATAAAGTATAGGATAATTTCCTCGTTGTATTCCTGAAGTGTTTTTTCTTGAGAAAGAATATTTTGTCTGAGACTTAGTGGATTAATGTTGATGTGAGATGCCTCAATCGTATCCCCGTCAGAAAGGACACACGATAGCTCCATCAGTGCTTTAAGCTCGCGGACATTCCCAGGGAAAGGGTATTGCATAAGTTTATCCTGAGCTTCCGGGGTTATTTTCTTATAGGGAAGATCATTATCGTCGCAAAAATCGTTAACGAAGTGTTTTGCCAGCAGCACAATGTCATTGCCACGGTCTCTGAGGGGCGGCAGCTCAATGGTTAATCCCAGGAGTCTGAAATACAGGTCCTCGCGAAAAAGTCCTTTGTTTACTTGTTCCGATAGGTTCCGGTGGGTGGCAATAATAATCCTTATATCAAACTTAATGATTTTGTTGCTGCCCAGTCTTGTCAATTCACGTTCTTGCAGTACGCGTAATAGTTTTGCCTGGGTGTTCAGGTTCATTTCTGCAATTTCATCGAGGAACAGTGTACCCCCATCGGCTTGTTCAATCCTGCCGGGTTTATTGCTGTCGGCGCCAGTGAATGCTCCTTTCTCATACCCAAATAGTTCACTTTCAATTAGTGTGTCGGGAATAGAAGAAATATTGACAGGAACAAAAGGCATATTGCTCCTTTTTGAGTTGTAGTGTATTCCTTTGGCAACCAATTCCTTACCCGTGCCTGTTTCTCCGTAGATCGAGACATTAATATTTGTTTGGGCAGCTTTGGCCATTAGAGTGAACATGTTTTCAATAGCTTTGCTACTTCCTTTAATCAAGTTCTTGAAATTGAATTCTTTGGTTATGGCCTGTTTGAGCCGGACGTTTTCATCGATCAACTCGATTTTTTCAATGATTTTTTCAATGGCAATCAGTATTTTATCGCGGGTATCGACTCCCTTGACAATATAGTCGTATGCCCCTAGTTTCAGCAATTCGATAGCTGTATTAATGTCATTTTGTCCCGAAACGATAATTACATTGGTTTGCGGGGTTATCTCAGTAACTTTTTCGAAAATTTCACGACCGTTGTAGTCGGGTAGGGTGTAGTCGAGTGAAATGATATCGGGTTTTTCGTTCAGCCTGTTAATACATTCCCGCCCTGTTGATATGGCATGAACGTCGAATTTCTCATTCTGGGAAAGGAACTTGTACATTACTTTCAGGAACATATTGTTGTCGTCGACGATAAATATTTTATACTTTTTTGATGCCATATGTAAAGCTTGTTTGTAGAAGGGTTGAAATTGAGTAGCAATTTACAGAGTTTTTTGAATGAATTATTCATTTTCGTCCCGTTTTTGTTAAAAGTGTCCCATTTTGAAACAAACATTGTTTTGGCATTATTGTTAATTGGCATTAAATCAATATTTTGCAATTTTGGCACACTGATTGATATATAATATATCAAAAGATAAAACTTCGATGTTCAAGATTATAGTTTGTTAGTTTTTGAGGATTTTTTATATGGTTTTTTTCATAGGGGAAAGGTTTAAGTTTTTTGAGCGATTTTTAGTTTACAGATGAGGTAGTAAGGTTAATTAGTTGATGAGAGATTAGTGGAGAGAGAATGATTAATTTTACTAGTGGGGGGTAAAGTGCAGCTGAAGGGCTGCACTTTTTTTTGGTTCTACCTAAAATATTATTGTTAATTAGTCCCAATCATTTTTAATTTGTCCCAGAATGGGATTTTTTCGGGCATTGACTCTAGTTTAATTTGCTGATTATAAACAACTAAGTAGTTTGGCACTCATCTTGTATATTTACTATTACCGTTACAGAAGCAATTCTTTAATCAGGCGTTCATAGTTTAGTTCGGTTAGATAATCCATAACCATAAAACGGGGGTACTCAATTTTATCTTAAGTGCAATTTGGTTCATAATTAGGTTAGTTAGGTTTTGTTGATTGGTTGAAGTAAGCGTTTTTCATGGTTAAAAGTAGGGGAGAAGGGAGAATGTATTCCCGTGAAATTTAAAGAGTGGTTATGGGTTGAAAAGGTGCAGCGCTGCTGTACCTTTTCTTTATTTTTCAAGTAGCTTACTATTAATTGATGGCTAATAAAAGCATATAAGCGATAGTTTTTTGATATTAAAAGCAAATTCAGATGATGAAGTTTAAGCCTAAATGTTATAATAAATGCAGCGAATGTTTTTTCTACTATATAGATGGTTGCATCGCGTTGCCCGGCGAAGATTGTTTTGTTGCAATAACAGACAATCATGCGCAGCTCATCGTTAAAAACCAGAATCGTTTTGATATCTCGGGGAAAGTTATTACAGAATTAAAAGATAAATTTCCTTCGGTTAAGCAGCAGCAATGTCAAATTCTTTAATCTTTATTACGAAATAAATGAACAAATCCGTCTACTTTAATTTTCTTACCATCCCGTCCAACAGCCTTCACAACATAGAAATATACCCCGGGAGAAGCCATACGCCTCCCGTTAACACGTCCGTCCCATACCGAGTGCTTGTACGTATAATCACGGCCGCGTATGTTGCTATAGTCCCAAGAGTGTACAAGCCCGCCCCAGCGGTTGTATATTCTTATGTTCATACTCTGAAGAGACTGTGATTGAACGACAAAAACATCGTTGACCCCATCACCGTTGGGGGTGAACACATTCGGAACTTTTATCAGTGAAGTGTCTACCACAATCGCACTTGGAATATGTAAGGTATCATAACAGTTGCCTGTTGTTGGGTTCACTTTTACAGTGAGTAACTTAACTAAGTATTCGCCCGAACGTTCATACTCATGAATTGGTAAATAATCGAACAAGATGAAGTCGATACTGTCTACTACCCCCTTGTTTTGTGCAATTTCTTTATCAATCTGTGCTTTACTCTTATAGAAATACCAAATTGTAGAATCAGCATTGATCGATTTGTTTTCGAATTCAACTTTCAACACTGCTTCACCCTTTGTTGGGCTGGCAGAAAATTCTGATTTTGGAATTTTTGAATAATACTCAACCGTTTCACTGGTTTCACATTCAAGTTGGTCGGTAATGGTAAGGCGAAGTTTGAGCGGATCTGATTCTTCGCGAGCCACCGGGTCGAAATAAGGTTCTAGACTGGTTGAAGCTAAATCGCCACCTTCCCACTTAAATATAAACGAATTATTATTTCTAAAGTTAACCATTTGGTTTGTTTGCGGGTTGTAATATCGTAACGGAGCAGCTTCGAAATCAGCTAACACCTGAAACCCTTCGCAAGTAGATGTTGAGTCGGGAATTTCTGCTTTTGTCACTTCTAACCAGTTGTTTATCACGTGAGCTTGATATGATGTGCTTGTTCCTCCTGAACTGATATTTACCCTGTAATAGCCATCTTCGAGCCTCGAAATTGTCTGGCTAACTGAATCTTCATCTTCGATAAACGGGGAAAAAGCTAAAAACGAAGATGAAAGGGTGTCAAATTTTTCCCAGGAAAAAGTGGCACTTACCCCCATAGGAGTCCTGGCTGTGAGTGAACCCAATGGCTTGTCTTTTTTTGTGCAGAAAAAGTATGCTGAATCGCTTCCTACTTTCAAAAAGTAATCGCTTGATGGCGATGTTATTTGCGCATTGCCCAATTGAGCCGAACCAATAAAGAGAATAGTCAGCAGCAAAAATACAGGGTTGAAAAAACGGATCATTTTTGTGTATTTACATTCGGTTTCAAAATAACTCATTTCAAGCGTAAAAATTGTATGAAATACCGGCTTGTTTTTTTGCCGAAGTACAAAATTAAAATTTTAACTGAATAAGTAAGCTTATCTTTTCACTTCTGTTATTTTTGGAGATCGGTAATTTTAATAGATAGTTCCTCAAAAACATAGACGGAATAATAATGGAATATGCTTATTTACAGGGGTTAAACAAAGCTCAGCGCGATGCGGTTGAGAATGTTGCCGGGCCTAGTTTGGTTATTGCAGGAGCTGGTTCAGGGAAAACGCGTGTGCTTACCATGCGAATTGCCCACTTGCTCAGGTTAGGAAATGCTCCTTCATCGGTTTTGGCTCTCACGTTCACCAATAAAGCGGCCAGGGAAATGAAAGAACGTATCTCGGCTATAGTGGGGAACGATATTGCCCGCTATTTGTGGATGGGAACGTTCCATTCAATCTTCTCACGAATATTACGCACCGAATCTGATGCAATTGGTTATCCGTCGACGTTTACTATTTATGATACTTCCGACTCTAAGAGTTTAATTCGCAGCATTATAAAAGAAATGCAGCTCGATCCGAAAACGTACAAACCAGGAACCGTGCTTAACCGGATTTCATCGGCTAAAAATAATCTGGTAACCGCTCAGGCTTATGCGGCCAACAAAGAAGTGCGCGAATACGACCGTTCGATACAAATGCCACTGATTGCCGATATTTATAAAGAATATGCAAAACGATGCAAAACATCGGGGGCAATGGATTTTGATGATTTGTTGCTGAATATGAATCTATTGCTTCATCGAAACCCTGAGGTATTGCAACGATACCAGGAAAGATTCAGATATATTTTAGTTGATGAATATCAGGATACAAACTATTCGCAATACCTTATCGTAAAGAAACTTGCAGAAAAACATAAAAATATCTGTGTTGTTGGTGATGATGCACAAAGTATCTATTCATTTCGTGGCGCAAGGATTGAGAATATTTTAAATTTCAGGAACGATTATCCTGGTTTTCAAACCTTCAAACTGGAACAGAATTACCGGTCGACACAAACCATTGTGAATGCGGCAAACAGTGTTATTAAAAAGAATAAAAGGCAGTTACACAAAGAAGTATTCTCGGAGAATGAACCGGGTGCTCAAATACAAATTATTCAGGCTATTACCGACAACGAAGAAGGAATTCTTGTTGCCACAGAACTCAACCAGCATAGGCTTCGTGAGCACGATCAGTTTTCCGATTATGCGATTCTTTATCGAACAAACTCTCAGTCGCGAATATTCGAGGAGCAATTGCGGAGGCTGAATATTCCTTTCAAAATATATGGTGGGCAATCGTTTTATGAGCGAAAGGAAATTAAAGATTTACTGGCCTACTTGAGGGTTGTCGTCAATTGTAACGATAGTGAAGCTGTTAAACGGATAATTAATTTTCCGGCCAGGGGCATTGGGCAAACTACAATTGACAAGATTGAAATGGCGGCTTCCACAAACGATGTTACTTTTTGGGAAATAATCACTAAGACTGATAGTTACACTGTCGGTCTCAATAAAGGAACGTTGACTAAAGTTGAGAAGTTCATTACGTTGATTCAGTCTTTTAAAGAGCAACTTGTCACATCATCGGCATACGAGATTGCCTTGGTTGTAGCCCGGCAAAGTGGAATTGTTGATGAATATTATCAGGATAAATCGCCCGAAAGCCTTAGTAAATTTCAAAATGTTCAGGAATTGTTGAATGCTATTCAGGACTTTTCGATCAACGCATTGGAAGAAGGCCGACCCAACAAACTCGAAAACTATCTCGAAGAGATTGCTCTGGTCACCGACCAAGATGAGGACAAAGAAGAAGACAAGAATAGGGTGACATTGATGACTGTTCATTCGGCCAAGGGCTTAGAGTTTAAAAATGTATTTGTTGTTGGGCTCGAGGAAAAGCTTTTCCCGTCGAGTTACAGCGGCACATATACCCCAGAAAGTCTTGAAGAAGAGCGTCGTTTATTTTATGTCGCCCTTACAAGGGCCATGAAAAATGCATGGCTTTCGTTTGCCCGTCAACGCTACAGTTGGGGGCAACTTAATTTTTGTGAGCCAAGCCGGTTTATCGAAGAGATCGACGAACGTTTTATTTCTCAGAATCTTCCAACTCATCAATCATCTTCATTTTTTGGTCGGAACGAATTTCTTTTTAATAAACAGGAGGATAGTCGCCCGGTAGTAAACGAAAAGCAAGATATATATCCTCAAAGAAGGCCTTCAACAGGGCAAGTTCTGCCGCCATTAAGCAAACGCACAGCTTCGTTGAAGAATGCCATGTCGAGGCCTGTTTTCGAAGCCGATGATCCTGAAGTAATTGTTGTTGGAAAATTGGTTGAACATCAAAGATTTGGTGTTGGTCGAGTGTTAGAGTTGGAAGGCGAGGGCGCCAACCGAAAGGCAACAGTTATTTTTGAAAATGCCGGGCGAAAGCAGCTTTTACTGAAATTTGCCCGGTTACGATTGGTTGAATAATGTATCGTGCGTGTTTTAATTACCTGGTGATGAAAACTTGATGCGAATTATTAATCTACCAAATTGTTTGCTAAATTTGCACAGCATTGTGGCTGATTGAAATACAGCATATTGCTAATAATCCGATATTTACTACACAACTATAAAAATGGAATACAATACAAGTTTGAAAAAATTGATACTTCCCGAGTACGGTCGCAATATTCAAAATATGGTCGATTTTATTATGGCTATTGAAGATCGTCAACAGCGTAATTTGGCAGCACAAAGCATTGTCGACGTTATGGGAAATCTGTATCCTTATTTACGCGATATCCCCGATTTTAAGCATAAACTCTGGGATCATCTGGCTATAATGTCTGATTTTCAGCTTGATATTGATTATCCTTACGATCTGCCCACGCGTGAAGCATTGGCAGAAAGACCCAACACGATTCCGTATAACAATGGCGAAATCAAGTATAAGCATTATGGGCGCATCGTTGAAATGATGATAAAAAGGGCAGCTGAGTATGAGGAAGGTATGGAAAAAGATTCACTTATACAGATGATTGCCGACCATATGAAAAAATGCTACCTCACTTGGAATAAAGAAACAGTTGATGATGAAAAAGTTATGGCCGATTTTCATGAGTTAGCCAAAGGGAGAATTGATGTTCCTGAAGATTTTCAGTTGTCTGAGACTAAGGATCTTATGTTTTCAGCAAAAAAGGACAACAGCAAAAAGAAACAATTTAACAACGGCAAGAAAAACCAGAACTATAAAAAAGATATGCGGAAGAACTAGTTTCTTATTATCAACCAGATAAACCTATTCCTATGGCTACATTTATTGTTGAAGGCGGCCGGTCAATGAAAGGTGAACTTCACCCCCAAGGGGCAAAAAACGAAGCATTACAAGTTATTTGTGCCACATTGCTCACCGAAGAGTGTGTGCAAATCAGGAATATTCCAGAGATAAGGGATGTTCTAAAATTGATTGACATTCTGAAAGAATTAGGTGTTAAGGTTGATCGTGAAGAAAAAGGAGTGTTTTCATTCTGTGCACGGAACGTAGACCCCGAGTTCCTTAAAACTGAACGTTACGCCAAACTTGCCTCAAGCCTCCGTGGTTCGATAATGATTTTAGGCCCCATGCTGTCGCGATTCGGAAAAGGGTTTATTCCTCAGCCCGGGGGCGATAAGATTGGGCGTCGCAGGCTTGATACGCACTTTATTGGTTTTCAGAATTTAGGGGCGAAATTTATTTTCGATGCGGCAGGAAAATGTTATCACATCGAAGCTAAAAACCTGAAAGGCTGTTATATGCTTCTCGATGAAGCATCGGTTACCGGTACTGCAAATATTATTATGGCTGCAGTAATGGCCAAAGGCACTACCACAATTTATAATGCTGCTTGTGAACCCTATGTTCAACAATTGTGTGAAATGTTGGTGTCGATGGGGGCAAAAATTACGGGCATTGGCTCTAACTTACTATCAATTGAAGGGGTAAAATCGCTTCATGGATGCGTTCATACCATTTTGCCCGATATGATTGAAGTGGGCAGTTTCATTGGGTTGGCAGCTATGACTCAATCAGAAATAACCATAAAAAACTGTCGGATCGATAAACTCGGCATAATACCCATGCAATTTCAGCGCTTGGGTATAAAAATGGAGTTTCGTGGTGATGATATATACATTCCTGCTCAAAAAAGTTATGAAATAGAAACGTTTATCGATGGCTCAATAATGACCATTGCTGATGCGCCCTGGCCGGGTCTCACCCCCGATTTGCTGAGCGTTTTTCTTGTAGTGGCCACGCAGGCAAAAGGGAGCGTGCTTATCCATCAGAAAATGTTCGAAAGCCGGCTTTTCTTTGTTGATAAACTTATCGACATGGGAGCGCAGATTATTCTCTGTGATCCTCACCGGGCAACTGTTATTGGTCTCGACCACAAATTTAAACTGAGGGGCACAACCATGGTTTCGCCTGACATTAGGGCAGGGGTAGCACTGCTTATCGCAGCCCTTTCGGCAGAAGGAACAAGCAAAATCCATAACATAGAGCAAATCGACCGTGGATATGAAAAAATTGGCGAGCGATTAGCGGCTATTGGCGCTAAAATTAGTCGCGTAGAATAGTTTTTATTAACAGACAAACCCTTATGAACCAAAATATTATGAACAATAAGAAAAACCACAAAAAGACTTCGGCAGAGCAAAATAAAGCATTGCTAAAAGAGCTACTGCCGCTTATGAAAGCATTCGGCTTATGGATTGTATTGGTCGTTATTGTAGCTTGGGACTATACGAATAATCGTTGGTTCTCAATGTTTTTTGTTGATATGACCACCTACATCTCTCACGTGATGGCTAAAGTAATGTTTATCCCATCGAAAATTGTTGGTGACGGGCAAAGTATGGTAACTACTTTAGTTGTTAATTACAAGACAATTGTTATCAATCACTATCCAATGATTGTTGAGATTGAATGCTCTGCTTATCACGCGTACATCGCTATGATTGCTTTGGTTATTTTTTCAGCGTGGAGTGTAAAGCAGAAATTAATTGGAGGCGCAGCTTTATTTGGATTACTGGCTCTTATTAATTCATTCCGAATAGTAATGCTTGGACTCATTGGTCGGCTCTATCCTCAGATATTCAATGTGATGCATGATTATGTCTGGAATATTTTGTTGGTGATAATCATTTGGGCACTTTGGGAACTTGCCAACCGAAAAATTAATAAAATAAATGCCGCATTAGTATGAAAAAGTATCTGCGTATAGTGGTTTTTATAGTAGCCAGTTTCCTGTTTTATCTTTTGTGGGTTAACGGCGGAGAACAGGCTTATGGTAAGTTGGTTACTGTAGGAATAGATAAGATAACGTCTAAAGTTTCGGGCATTAAGAAGGCTGAATTCAAGCATTTTGAAGAGGAAGAAAAAACGCTGATATATTGCTATTATAGCGACAGGAAAACCAACATTGCCCTCGAGTTCTGTTTGCCCATCGTATTATTATTGGCATGGCATTTGTCATTATTCTTCGACAACCGTATAAGGTACAAGGTGGCATTTAAGTTGTTTGCTTTTAACTTTCTGATTGTATATTTTTTGCAGATAATGTTCCCATTACTGCTTTATAATATCAGCCAGTCGAAAGCAAAAGCTACGGGGCTTTTTATCGGGTTACAGGTTTTTGGGTTTATTGTGTTTTTCCTGATGATAAAAGATTCACTGTTGATAAAACTCAAATATTCTTCAGAAATTGAAAACCAGGAACCTATTCAGCGTGTTGTTAATACAATTGAAAAAAACAAAAAGAAATGAGGACAACGATTAAGTTATTGATTTTATTTATTGTAGTACTGTCTCCACTTTCGTTGGTGAAAGCCCAAGACAAGTCCGAAGCTCCAGTAATTGGATTGAATGTCGGTAACAAAGCTCCCGAGATTATTGAAAAGGGAATAAATGATCAGGTTGTGAAATTGTCTGATCTAAAAGGCAAAATAGTTTTAATTGATTTTTGGGCTTCTTGGTGTGGTCCTTGCCGAAAAGAGAATCCCAATGTTGTAGCTGCTTATAAAAAGTACAAAGAAACCGAATTCAAAAATGGGAAAGGGTTTACTGTATATAGTGTTTCACTCGATCAGAATAAAGAAGCTTGGTTAAATGCCATTATTGCCGATAAGTTGGAGTGGTCAACACATGTAAGTGATTTGAAAGGCTGGTATGCCAAGTCGGCTGGAATTTATAAAGTTAACAGCATTCCAAGCAGTTATCTAATCGATGGTGAAGGCATAATCATTGGAAAAAACCTTCGCGGACCTTTATTGGAGCAAGCCCTCGAACAACTCAAAAAATAGATACATCAGGGGTAACCAGTTGATTGTTCATTGGTTTTTTGCTATGTCCGATGTTAATAATTTATACAAATTGAAAGCCGCTCTTAAAGTGGCTTTCTTTGTCATGTTCTCGCCAAATCGGTGCCAAAATGTCGGACTAATGCCATTTGGCAAAATATTTGTAATTTCACCGCTCGTTTTTTAGAGCTATTAAGTCAAATTTCTATAGAGAAATCAACTCATTTGAGCAGTGGTGATTAATATTTATTGGATTCTTTAAAATCAAAATCAATTGCCACCAGAGTTAAATTTGATGAATATAAAAGAAACTGAAAAGAATAAGATAAATGAAAGAGAAAAGTGAAATGATTGATAAAGAAAAAATTGTTGACGAGAAAAGCGAAGAGGTAGAGAATATTGCTGCCAGTGCAACCAATTCTGATGATAATTTGGTAGACGATCATTCTGCGTCAAAGAAGGCAAACCATTCGAAAGAGAGCAAAAAAAATAAGAAAGATAAATCAGAAGAGATTATTGAAAAGTTAAATGCCGAACTCGAACGTCGCAATGATCAGTATCTTAGGCTTCAGGCAGAATTTGATAACTACCGAAAACGTACGCTTAAGGAAAAAATGGAACTCACAAAGTCGGCAGGAGAATCGATTTTGGTAAACATTTTGCCTGTAATCGATGATTTTGAACGAGCACTTAAAGCGATGGATATAGCCACAGAAGTAGCTCCTGTAAAAGAGGGGGTTGATTTAATTTATAAGAGGTTTTCTGATTTTGTGAAAAATAATGGAGTCAAGGAAATTGAAGCTATGGAACAAGAACTTGATACCGACCTCCATGAAGCGATAACAAAAATACCTGCACCTGTTGATGAACTAAAAGGCAAGGTCGTTGATGTAATCCAAAAGGGGTATACTCTCAACGATAAGGTAATACGTTATGCAAAAGTAGTTATCGGCGAATAATAAAAATAAAATGAGTAAACGCGACTATTATGAAGTGTTGGGGGTTTCGAAAGATGCTTCGCCCGAAGAAATAAAGAAAGCTTACCGACAGAAGGCGATTCAATACCACCCGGATAAAAACCCGGGAGATAAAGAATCGGAAGAAAAATTTAAAGAAGCAGCCGAAGCTTACGAAGTACTTAGCAACTCTGAGAAAAAGCAACGCTACGACCAGTTTGGACATGCCGGAATGGGCAACGGAGCCGGTGGTTTTAGCGGGCAAAACATGAATATGGATGACATATTTTCTATGTTTGGTGATATCTTTGGCGGCCATTTTGGAGGATTCGGTGGGTTTGGCGGCAGTAGTCGCGGTCGCCAGCAACGGGTTAACCGAGGGCAAAACCTTCGGGTGAAAGTTAAGCTCAACCTGCAAGAAATTGCCAAAGGAACTGAGAAAAAAATTAAAGTAAAAAAATACGTTGCTTGTAATACCTGTAATGGAACAGGTGCTAAAGATGGTTCATACTCAACATGTTCAACCTGTCACGGTAGTGGTCAGGTAACCCGTATATCGAATACCTTTCTTGGACAGATGCAAACCACATCGGCTTGTCCGACTTGTGGTGGCGAAGGGAAAATAATCACCAATAAATGCACAACTTGTTATGGTGAAGGCATCGTTCAGGGCGAAGAGGTCATAAGCCTTAATATTCCTGCTGGAGTTGCCGAGGGGATGCAGCTTTCGGTGAGTGGCAGAGGAAATGCTGCCCGTCGGGGAGGTATAAATGGCGACCTGATCGTCTTAATTGAAGAAGAGGAACACCCAGAATTGATCAGGGACGAACAAGACCTGATATATAACTTGTTCCTTAATTTCCCTGATTTGGCGTTGGGTACAACAGTAGAAATTCCAACTGTGGAAGGAAAAGTTAAAGTAAAGATTGATGCCGGGACACAATCTGAAAAAATTCTTCGGCTTCGCGGGAAAGGCCTCCCCGATGTTAACGGCTACCGAAAAGGTGACATCTTGGTAAAAGTACATGCCTGGATTCCTACACGTTTGACGGCCGATGAAAAGAAGTTGCTTGAAAAATTGGCTCAGTCTCCCAATTTTCAGGGATCACCGCAAACAGGGCCTAACAAAAAGGATTTCTTCGAGAAGATGAAAGGGATGTTTGAATAGATCGTGGTGATTTAATTTATACCATATATATAATAAAAAATAGGGAGGTACTAAGCAGTGCCTCCCTATTTTTTTATATATCGTACGATTATCCAAATATTACTTTTCGCTTAGTGAATACAACACTTCCGGCAATTACGACAAATGCCAGAATAATCCACCAATAAGAGATGGGTACGGTTACATTGGCCGCTGTTACAATATTGGCGATAATGCTTTCCCTAACCTCTGTGGAGTTATTTGGCGCATCAGATAGGTAACCAATCATCATGGTGTGTCCATTATTTCCCCGAACCATGGCTGCATCTCCATTCTCAAAAACGGCAACAACTTCACCACCTCCAATTGCTGATAAACCCATGGAATAAATACCCCATCCAGGATTAGAGAGGGAGAAAGGGTTGGTTAACCCGTTGGCAAGTGCCGCATCTGTAATAGTGACAGTGCTAAGGTTATTATTGCCGGTGAATGCAGCTTCCATTATGGTGACAACAGATGCATCAAAAGCGGTCCACGTTGCAAACATAACACTGCCTCCGTTGTCGATAAAGTTTTTAAGCCCGGTAGTGCTAAGTCCGTCAGAAACTGCTGAGTAATTTTGGGCAAAAGCAACTGCAAGTTGGAATTGGCCATTGGCTATTTTAAGGTTAAAGTCATACCAGTCACTGGCAACAGTAACTGCATATCCATTGTTCGTAAGCGAGGAAACGACTCCATCATTGGAGTGGGATTCATCAACAAAAACAAGGGCATTGCCTGTTGGCGCAGATAATGCAGGAAGAACTTGACCAACTAAACCAGCAGCATCATAATAATTGGTTCCTCCTGTGCTGTTCTTATTTTGTGAGAAAGTAAAAGTAACAAGGAGTGAGAACACAAAAAGGGTAAAAATTTTCTTCATATTAATAAGTTTTAATTGAGACAGAATTATGGTTTAATTAATTAAAACAAAAGTATTTTTTTTTTGATATAACCAATTCGAATGTATTCATATTTTTTAATGATTGATGGGTTGTTAGACATCCCTTTTTTTGTTTGATTAGCAAAATTAAAAATAGAGCCAATATCCTTTGAATTTTCCTTGCGAATTGACCTCCAGTGTAGGGAAGGGGAGCTTTACAAAATTGAGTCCCGAAAATATCGCTTTTAAGAATCTTGAATGGGTAGGGATCTTTTCCCAATCAATATCGAGTGAAAGCAGGTATTCCCTGGTGCGGTCGTAGTGTGGAAGTTTGTGTCCTTGGTAAAACGTTCTGTTTTCGAATTCGCCCAACATGCCACTTGCACTATATCCTACAGCAATATTTATCCAAGGAGGCAAAATGTCGTGCATAAAAAGACGGTTGGCATTGGCCGAAAGCCAAAAACTGTGTCCGTTGTAGTCGTAGAAAAATCCATCAAGGGCATTATTGCCCAGGTAACCGTAGGCATTCCTAGCCATTTCGGAGCGCGAAAAGCTGATTTTGTACCGTACAATCTGTTCGTCGAAAAGCAATTCCTGACCAATGAGGAGGGCACTTCCGGCAGTGTTTGCAATGATATCGCTCCACGAAAAGCCCCAGCCTTCGTATAAACCATCGAATATTTCAATAGGCGCTTGCATTACTAAGCCCATAGTTCCCCCGTAAATGAGTGCTTTATTTTTGCTCACCCCGGCTTTCCTTAGCCATTGGTATGCCACATAACTTTCGCCATAAGCGGCAAATGCGTGCCCTAATTTGTCGATCTGCAGGTAGCCTTTGTGGTCGTCGTAGAACTCGAACGGGACGCGTTGGTGGTCTTTGTACCATACAAACTGGAGATAAGCCATTCCGGTTGCATATACTGTGCTTTCGGTAACAATTGCTGCGGTAAGCATTTTTCTGTTCACAGGAGGCGGTTTCACCGAGTTGGGTAATGGTTGGCAGGTCGCTGTTATACAAATAATTGTCAAAACAATGGTTAGATAATGCCGAATGCTCATGGTCGTGATCTTTATACTAAGTAACCGAAAATTCAAGAATAATTCAATTGCAGGTATAATTAAAAATGTGTTCTTCTGCTTTTTTTAGGTTGAATTGAATAAAGCTTTAGTATTTTATACTTCTTTAACAAATTAAGTTTACGTTATCAGAAAAAAAGTTGATTAGCCAGAATGTGTTGTGATTTAGAGAATAAGAAAGGGTTTAAGCACAAAACGATCTGACATTCAGGGGCGAGTATAAAAACAAACTATGTGCTAACTATCGTTTATAAAAGAAGTTAGCTTGAGAATGCCTAATGAATCAGTTTAGTTACACAATACTTGGTTGTTATCAAATTATTATTATTTTTGAAGTTCTCAATTGAAAAATCAACGTTTACAGAACAAATACACTAAAAGTTATGAAAAATTATAAATCAGAACAACTAAGGAACATAGCCCTGATTGGTAATGCTGGCGCTGGGAAAACCACCCTCGCTGAAGCAATGCTTTTCGAGGGTGGTGTTCTAAACCGCAGAGGTGAAGTAACTAGTAAAAACACGGCCTCCGACTATACAACCATTGAACAAGACTACGGCAACTCTCTCTTCTCGACCCTCCTTTATACAGAATACGAAGACAAAAAAATTAATATCATCGATACCCCGGGAATGCGCGCATTTGCCGGAGCGGTAACTTCGTCGCTTAGTGTTGTCGATGCTGCAGTTTGTGTACTCAACTCTGCAGATGGTATTGGAGCAGGAACCGAAGGAGCTATGCGTATAGCTCAGGCGATGAAGATTCCTGTGATCTTCCTTGCAAACGGGATGGATCATGAAAACGTTAATTTCGACCAACTGATTGAAAATGCCATAGCTAAGTATGGTCACAGTGTTACTGTGGTTCAGTATCCAGTTAATGCGGGTCCTGGTTTTAATGCTATCATCGATGTGCTGAAGATGAAAATGTACCAATATGGTCCCGATGGTGGTGCTCCTCAGGTACTTGATATCCCAGCTTCAGAAAAAGATAAAGCCGATGAATTGCACAATGCTTTGATTGAAAAGGCAGCCGAGAATGACGAAAAACTGATGGAACTTTTCTTTGAGCAAGGATCGCTATCTGAAGAAGAAATGCGGGTAGGAATGCGCTTAGGTATAAAAGACTGTACGTTGTACCCTGTTTTTTGTGCATCGGCAAAGAAAAACATGGGTGTAAAACGTTTTATGGAATTCATTGTTAATATTGTACCCTCTCCCATAATGGCAACGCCACGAACTGAAATGTCGGGTAAAGCCGTGAAGTGTGATGCTGCAGGCTCAGCTTCGTTATTTGTTTTCAAAACAAGCATTGAACAGCATATTGGAGAGGTTACTTACTTTAAAGTAATGTCAGGTACAATTACCGAAGGCATTGACCTTGTCAATACAACCAAACAAGGGAAGGAGCGAATGGCACAATTGTTCGCTGTAGCCGGAAAAACCAGAAATAAAGTAACTGAATTGGTTGCTGGCGATCTTGGAGCCACGGTTAAACTGAAAGAAACCAAGGTTAATCATACACTTAGTGTCAAAGAAGCTGACTATAAGTTTGCTCCGATCGAATTCCCAAAATCGTTGATTACTACTGCCATTAAAGCTGTTAACGAGGCCGACGACGAAAAACTTGCCGAAGTTTTGCACCGTTTGCGCGACGAAGATCCATCATTCAAAGTGTACCACTCAAAAGAATTGAAGCAGTTGATTGTTGAAGCCCAGAGCGAATATCATCTCAACGTGATCAAATGGTATCTCGACAATGAATACAAGATTGAATTTAACTTTGTCACACCGAAAATTCAATACCGCGAAACAATTACTAAAGCCGCGCAAGCCGATTATCGCCATAAAAAGCAATCGGGTGGTGCTGGGCAGTTTGGTGAAGTTCACATGATAATTGAACCCTTCGAAGAAGGAATGCCCGATCCAAAATCATATAAAATTGATGGGAAAGAATGGTTGGTTACCCTTCGCGGAAAAGAAGAAATTACAATGCCATGGGGCGGTAAATTAGTGTATTGTAACTGTATCGTTGGTGGTTCTATCGATGCCCGTTTCATGCCTGCAATTCTGAAAGGAATAATGGAAAAAATGGAAGAAGGCCCGCTCACAGGTTCGTATGCCCGAGATATTCGCGTATGTATTTACGATGGAAAGATGCACCCAGTTGATTCAAATGAAATTTCGTTTAAACTTGCAGGACGAAATGCCTTCAGCATGGCGTTCAAGAAAGCAGGTCCAAAAATTCTTGAACCAATTTATAATCTTGAGGTATTTACCCCAAGCGACCGTATGGGTGATGTAATGAGCGATTTGCAGGGACGCAGAGCCATTATCATGGGTATGGGAAGCGAAAAAGGTTACGAAAAGATTTCAGCTAAAGTACCATTAAAGGAAATGAACAAATACACCACCTCGCTGAGTTCATTAACCGGCGGACGCGGTTGGTTCAGTCTCGATTACGATGCTTACGAAAAGGTTCCGGCCGATGTTCAGGACGAGTTGCTGAAAGCTTACGAGGCAGAACAAAAAGAAGAATAACCGATCAAATTTTTTATACAACTAAATCAACTAAAGAAGCCCGGGGAATTATCTTCGGGTTTTTTGTTACAGGTGTGTTTTGACTTTTTTTATGAGGGAGAATTAGCCCACTTTTCGGGCAATTGATCCCAGTCATTTGTTAATTCACTGTTTCTGGTGTCACGAAAAATAGAATATATCATAGAATTATATTTTCGATTTTTGTGTTAGTTTATAGGGGGATGCCCTTGTTTCAGAACAATACCGATGTTAGGTTGATGTGGAGATATTCCATGGTTCAACAATCGTATATATTTTCTTGATGGTTGGGGGTTTAACCTTGCCCTTATATTGATCTAATTGGCAAACGTCTGAGAAGAAGTGATTTATTAAATGTTATTGGAGGTTGTTGTACACACGAAGATTATTGACACCCTTAAAAAAACAATCCCATAAATCGGATAATTTCTCATCCAATTTATGGGACTGTTTATAAAGATTATTTTTAAATGGCTTGTTTTACCATCTTTTTTCTAAAAGTAAAATATGTTCCTATTCCAACAGCTACAAACAATAATGCAATTGCCCAATATGGAACGGGCACTGGTGCAGGTGTTCCTTCTACATAAATTGCTATTGTATAGGTGGCATTAGCATCCCAAGTACCAACACCTCCGTTATTTGACCAGATTAGTCCTTCTCCGGAAATGGGTTGAACACTTGACCTTCCGATACCTGCATATCCTGTGGCACCGGCATTATTGTAACCATCCAATAATACATAGTATTTTTGTCCTACAGTAACAGGGATGTTTAAGCCTGTTTCATAGTACCAAGTTGGTGTTGTTGTCGGATTTTTCTATGTTCCCGCATACAATGGGGCTGCATAGTTTGGAACACCCCCGTTATCAGCAGCAATGGCTAATGAAATTTGTCCTTCTGCACTTAACTCTTGAATGACTACCCCAAAACTTGTGATGGCAGTAACATTTGCAATAAAAGATTGAGCATAATAATCAGATCCATCTTCACCAATTGATGTGAGTACCGTATTATTCCAACCATTATTGGTATTTACAATAGTGCCTGAAGGCAGGCTAAGCGGCCCCCCGGGAGTAGAAGCACTAACGTTTCCCTGAGGAATTATTTGCCCTGTCTTAGTATCTCTTGTTACCGCATTAGTTAATAAACTGAATGAAGAAAATAATAAAAGTAAACTAAGTACTTTTAATGAATAGGATCTTTTCATGATGTTAAGTATTAGATGAAAACTAAAGCAAAAGATTAAAAATTTAGAATAAATTTTTAATCTTTTTGATTTTGTAAAATTGTTTTTAAACATTTATAATTAGTACTATATGAAATGAATAGTGAACATAAAACTTCATTTTATTCTACCCTGAACCAATCAAAATCGGCATAGCCAGAATCATTGGTGAGGGTGTTTTTCAATGCAAAATGCCCATCTTTGCCCCGTTCCACCTTCCTGCGCGGGCTTTAAAACTCTTTCAAAAAGGACTGAAAACATTTCCGTCATCAATATATGAAAGAGGCAAATTTCTTCGTTCAACCCCAAAATCTTAAGGTAAATTTTCAACTCTTTTGATTTATTGAGAACGAGACAAGTTTTAGCTTTCTCTATTATCGTTGAAAACAATATAAAAGAAATTTATGTGAATAGTCTAGCATACACAAATAGGAAAAGACCACCGACGGAGATTACAATTAATTAACCTCGGACAAAAAAAAGACAGCGTAGACATTCAATATGTAGTGGCAATAAGATGAATTTGCTTACTCCTTGCCACCCTTCAGGTAATTACAGATTTTTTTTTTGATGGAAAAAGCGAAAAAAAAGAAATCATCTATTTGATTGTTGCTGGAAATTAGTACTTTTGCCCTCCGTTTCGTGGAGGATTATGCGCATTTTGCAACATAAGTGACTGATAATCCTGCAAGAAGCACCATTAAAAATTTATAATTAATAATTTAAACGTATAATGCCTACAATTCAACAGTTAGTTAGAAAAGGGAGACAAAGTAATATCGAAAAGAGTAAGTCTCCTGCACTTGATTCCTGTCCGCAGCGTAGGGGGGTATGTGTACGTGTTTATACTACCACTCCTAAGAAACCAAACTCAGCTATGCGCAAAGTAGCGAGGGTAAGGTTAACTAATCTGAAAGAGGTGAATGCGTATATACCGGGTGAAGGTCATAACTTACAGGAACACTCAATCGTACTTGTACGTGGAGGCCGTGTAAAAGACTTGCCAGGTGTGCGTTACCACATCGTTCGCGGAGCATTGGATACAGCTGGTGTTGAAGGACGCACCCAGCGCCGCTCTAAATACGGAGCAAAACGTCCTAAAGTAAAAAAATAAATGTTGAAATGGTTATTTAGAGTTGTGGTTTGGTTGAGTAAGGGACTCTATTCTATTTTTAGGATGAACTGAAGACTGACACTCAGGCAACCGATTTGAATAACACAAACTTTAAAAAAATGAGGAAGTCAAAACCAAAGAAGCGGATCATTTTGCCCGATCCCAAGTTTAACGATGTATTAGTTACTCGTTTCGTGAACGACCTTATGGTCGATGGCAAGAAAACAGTTGCCTACTCAGTATTCTACGATGCAATGGATTTGGTGAGCGAGAAACTCAAGAACGAAGAACTCTCACCCCTCGAAATCTGGAAGAAAGCATTAGAAAACATCACTCCTCAAGTCGAGGTTAAAAGCCGCCGCGTAGGTGGAGCAAACTTTCAGGTTCCTATGGAAATCCGTCCCGAAAGGAAAATTTCAATTTCTATTAAAAATATGATCCTTTTTGCACGCAAACGTGCAGGTCGATCGATGAGTGAAAAACTTGCTGCCGAAATTCAGGCTGCATTCAACGAAGAAGGTGGAGCATACAAACGGAAGGAAGAAATTCACCGTATGGCAGATGCTAACCGTGCTTTCGCTCATTTCCGTTTTTAGTATTATTTAGTTGGTTTAGTTGGTTTTTTATAGTTGATTTTTTAAATAAGATTGGTTTTTATAATGGCTAAAAGAGATTTACAATATACGCGTAACATCGGTATCATGGCGCATATCGACGCCGGTAAGACTACAACTTCAGAACGAATTCTGTATTATACCGGTCTAACCCACCGTATTGGCGAGGTTCACGATGGCGCTGCAACCATGGACTGGATGGAGCAAGAGCAGGAGCGTGGTATTACCATTACTTCTGCGGCTACAACCACTCAATGGAAATACAATGATGTTGAGTATAAAATTAACCTGATAGATACCCCGGGACAC
>Ga0123334_1000730_pt1 | contig 44578 bp, 42 predicted proteins | sample BiotimSIPDNA_FD_89706 | JGI IMG/M metagenome (GOLD analysis project Ga0123334, IMG submission 89706) | Anaerobic biogas reactor microbial communites from Washington, USA - Biogas_R1 time_0 SIP DNA | ecosystem: Engineered > Bioreactor > Anaerobic > Unclassified | place: Washington, USA...
GAGTTGCACGACGGTCGCGGCACCGGTGCGTCGGGTCACCTCGGCGGCGTGCCGGGCGAGCCCTTCGGCGAGGGACTCGGTGATGTCGCGGACGGCACCGTGGTCGGTCAGGACACGTCTGCCGGTGGACAGTTCGACGTGGGCGGCGAGCGTGAACGGGCCGGGCGCCTGCACCTTGAGGGTTCCGCCGGGTCCTCGTCCGGCGAGTTCCCAGGCTTCTTCGAGTGCGTCGAGATCCTGGTCGAGCAGGTCGGTGGACCGCGCGGCCACGGTCCCGCGTCCGGTGGTGAGTCGGTAGCCGGTGGTCGAGGCGTCGAGGCACAGGTCGACGAGCAGTCCGCTCGCGCGTCCGATCATGTCGGCGCCGATACCGCGTCCGGGTAGTTCGACGAGGTGCGGCATGTCGGGGAGTTCGCCGACGATGATCGCGGCGGCCTCACGCGCGTCGGTGCCGGGCCACGAACCGATGCCGGTGGTGATGCCGGACCAGCGGGTTCCGGTGGTGTCGGTGGTGGCCGCGTCGGACGTGCTCACCGGTCCCCTGCGGTGTCGGTTCCGGCTGCGGTGTCGGTGCCGGCGATGGTGGCGCTGCCCAGGACGATGTCTCCTGCGGGGTCGGGTCGGTACAGGACGGCAGCCTGCCCGGACGCGACACCGGTGAGTGGTTCGCGCAGGCTGATGGTGATCCCGTCGTCGACGGCCTCGGCGACGGCGGAGGCGAGACCGCCGTGTGCGCGCACCTGGACGACGCACTCGATCGGTCCGACCGGTGCTGTCCCGGACGTCCAGACTGCGTGTTCGGCGCGGATGGTCGACACCCGGAGGTGTTCGGCGCCGCCGACGATCACGGTGCCCGTCTCGGGTTCGATCGCGGTGACGTAGCGTGGGCGTCCGTCCGGTCCGGGACCGGCGATGCCGAGGCCTTTGCGTTGCCCGATCGTGAATCCGTGCACGCCTTCGTGTTCGGCGAGGACATCACCGGAGTCGGCGTCGACGACAGCTCCGGGACGGACTCCGATGCGGGCCCCGAGGAAGGCGCGGGTGTCACCGGACGGGATGAAACAGATGTCGTGGCTGTCCGGCTTGTTCGCGACGGAAAGCCCCCGCGCGGCGGCCTCCTCACGGATCAGGTCCTTGGGGGTGTCGCCGACGGGGAACGTCGCGCGGGAGAGTTGCTCGGCGGTGAGCACCGCGAGTACGTACGACTGGTCCTTGTCCGCGTCGACGGCGCGGCGCAGGACACCGTCGTGCAGTTGCGCGTAGTGGCCGGTGGCGACGGCATCGAATCCGAGTGCGACGGCACGGTCGGCCAGCGCGGAGAACTTGATCTTCTCGTTGCAGCGCAGGCACGGGTTGGGTGTCTGGCCCGCAGCGTAGGACGCGACGAAGTCGTCGATCACGTCCTCCTTGAAGCGATCTGCGAAATCCCAGACGTAGAAGGGAATTCCGAGCACGTCGGCCGCACGGCGGGCGTCACCGGCGTCCTCCTTCGAACAGCATCCGCGTGATCCGGTGCGGAGGGTGCCCGGCTCGGTGGACAACGCCAGATGCACGCCGACCACGTCGTGGCCCGCGTCGACGGCCCGTGCCGCGGCCACCGCCGAGTCCACGCCGCCGCTCATCGCCGCGAGAATCCTCATCGGCGGTCACCTCCTCCTCCACCGGCGCTCGCCAGTCCCGCGGCGCGCGCACGCTGCACCACCTGCGGCAGCACCGCGAGCAGAGCATCGATATCTTCTCGTGTCGTGTTGTGCCCCAGCGAGAATCGCAGGGATCCCCGTGCGACCACAGGGTCGCATCCCATGGCCACGAGCACGTGGCTGGCGCGTGCGACCCCCGCGGTGCACGCCGATCCCGTGGAGCATTCGATCCCGGCGGCGTCGAGGAGCATCAGCAGCGAGTCGCCCTCACACCCGGGGAACGTGAAGTGTGCGTTGCCGGCGAGCCGCCCGGTGGACCGTGGGCCGTTGAGCACCGCGTCCGGGACGGCTCCCTCGACACCGGCGATCAGCAGATCGCGGAGTTCCGCCAACCGCGCGGAGCGCTCGGGCAGGTCATCGGTCGCCTCCCGCAGGGCCGCGGCGGTCCCGACGATCGACGCGGTGTCCTGGGTGCCCGACCGGATGTCTCGTTCGTGACCGCCGCCGTGCAGGAGGGGCACACACGCCACCTGCCGGCCGAGCAACAGCACCCCCGCCCCCTGCGGTCCACCGAACTTGTGCGCGGCCGCGGTGAGTGCCGACAGGCCGCTGGCCGCGAAGTCCACCGGAAGGTGCGCCACGGCCTGCACGGCATCGCTGTGCATCGGCACCCCGAATTCGGCCGCGACGGCCGCGAGCTCCGCGATCGGCATGACCGTGCCGACCTCGTTGTTCGCCCACATCACGGTGACCAGGGCGATCTCGTCACCTCGCGCCTCGAGTTCGTCGCGCAGTGTCCGCGGGTCGACCCTTCCCGACCCGTCGACCGGCAGCCACGTCACCTCGGCGTCCTCGTGTGCGACGAGCCATTCGACGGCGTCGAGCACCGCGTGGTGCTCCACGGCGCTCGCGACGATGCGTCGCCGGCGCGGATCCTCGGCGCGCCGCGCCCAGTAGATGCCCTTGACCGCGAGATTGTCGCCTTCGGTGCCGCCCGAGACGAAGATCACTTCGGAGGGCCGGGCACCCAGGTGGGCGGCGATGGATTCCCGTGATTCCTCGATGCGCCGACGCGCGGCACGACCCGAGCCGTGCAGGGAGGACGCGTTGCCGACCGTGGCGAAGATCTCCGTCATCGCCTCGATCGCCGCGGGCAGCATCGGGGTGGTCGCGGCGTGGTCGAGGTAGACGGTCCTGGAGGTACCGGAGGATCCGGTGGCGGTCGAGGTCATGACCGATCCAGGATAGCGGGTGCGGCGCGGTGCCCGTCCGGGTCACCGCACCGCGCCGGCGGTCGCCCGCGGTCCCGGCGCCGGAACAGCCGCGGCGGGAGTGCGGGCGATGCGCGGCGCGATCGACGCGCGGTGCACGGAGCGCTCGCACCGTGCGGCCAGGTCGCGCCGGTCGGCGCCGGGCCGTTCGAGTGGGGTGAGCACGACCCGGGCGGTTCCGCCGCGGGACCGGACGAGCCGACGCACCGACGCCGCCATCGTCTCGTCTCCCACGAAGGCGGGTTCGGTCGTCGCTGCGCCGGCTCGATCGACGTAGTGCACGCCGACGGGCTGCACGGGTACCTGCGCGCGGACGGCCGCCTCGAACAGCGCGGATCGGAACCGGCCGCCCACCCGGCCGCACCGGGTGGTGCCCTCGGGGAACACTGCGACCCGGGATCCGTCCCGCAGACGCAGATCGAGGTGTTCCACGAGCGAGGGGAGTTCACGGAGGCGTTCGCGTGCGATGGGAATCACGCCCGCGTGCCGGGCCAGCGACCCGAGAGCACCCCAGTCGAGCAGGTCGGCGCGCGCCACGAACGAGACGGGCACGATCGTCGTGAGAACGAGCACATCGACCCACGAGACGTGTGCCGCCACGACGAGCAGTCCCCCGTCGTGGTCCCGTCGGTCGCTCAGGTCCGCCAGTTCCACGCGGATGCCGAGGCACCGCAGGACCGCGCGGGCCCCGTACCGGTGCACGGCACCGCGAACCGCACGCGGGCACGGCACGACCGCGGCGACGAACACGATCCCCACGGCGAACGCGAGCACGCACCATCGGAGTGCGACGACGAGCAGTCCCACCGTCGGGGGTGTGGACGGGAGGCATCCGGCGCCGCACGGACTGGACGGCATCCACGGGTGCGCGCGGGTGTTCACGCCGGAATCCCGGTGGGCACTCCGGCGGGGCCTCCGGCGCGCTCCGCGGCGTCCCGGAGCCTGTCCAGGTAGCGCAGGTTCGCGTCGGCGGTGGTCAGGATCGCCACGAAATCGGCGACGCCGAAGTCGGGATCGTGGGCGGGCTCGCCGCAGATGCGTGCGCCGAGCCGCAGGTAGCCGCGCAGCAGCGGCGGTACGGACACCCGCTGGGGCGGTGCGATGTCGTCGAGGCCGCGGCCGTCCACCCGGACGGGACGGTGCGGCGTGACCCGCCCGGCGGGTTCGACGGCGTGCCGCGCGAGCAGCAGATCCCGCACACCGCGCACGTTCGCGCCCGGGCTCTCGCCGCGATGGGTCCGCATCGGCACCGACACGCACCCGAACACGCGATCGTGTCCCGTCGTCTCGAGGTAGCGGAGGATGCCCGCCCACATCAGGGTCAACACCGCACCGGACCGGTGGGCGGGATCGACGCACGCGCGACCCATCTCCACCGCGGACGATCCGAAGGGGTCGAGTCGGGTGACGTCGAACTCGGTCGCGGTGTAGTAGCCGCCGGCGCGGACCGCCGCGGCGGGCGTGAGCATCCGGTAGCAGCCGACGAGGTGTCCGGTGGCGAGTTCGTGCACGAGCAGGTGGTCGCAGAAGTCGTCGAATCGGTCTGCGTCGAGGTCGGTGTCGCCGTCGTCGGGGAGCCCGAACCCGGGTTCGGCCGCGAACACTCGGCGGCGCAACCGCTGTGCGGCACGCCGAAGCCGCACGTCGGTGGACACCGTCAGGACGTATCGGGGTCCGGTGAGCAGGACTGTGGCGGTGGAGTCGCGGATGGGCCGCGGCACCGTTGTCGTGGTCATGGTGCAGGTGTAACGCCCGGGTCCGGCCCGCCGGGATCCGTGCGGTGTCCCGTCGATGCCGGATCGGTGAACACCGGGTTCACGGGTTCACCCCGGCGCTACGACCGCGGCCCCGCTCCCGGACGACGGGAGCGGGGCCGCGCGAAGCGTTGTGCGGCTGTGGTCAGCCCTTGTGCTTCTTGACCTCGTCGGTCAGCTGCGGTGCGACGTTGAACAGGTCGCCGACGACACCGAAGTCCGCGATCTCGAAGATCGGGGCCTCTTCGTCCTTGTTGACGGCGACGATCGTCTTGGACGTCTGCATGCCGGCGCGGTGCTGGATGGCGCCGGAGATGCCGAGTGCGACGTACAGCTGCGGCGAGACGGTCTTGCCGGTCTGGCCGACCTGGAACTGACCGGGGTAGTAGCCGGAGTCGACGGCGGCGCGGGACGCACCGACGGCGGCACCGAGCGAATCGGCGAGCGGCTCGACGACCTCGTGGAACTTGTCCTCCGAGCCGACACCGCGACCACCGGAGACGACGATGGACGCCTCGGTGAGCTCGGGACGGTCACCGGCGACGATGGGCTCGCGGGAGGTGACCTTGACGGCGTTCTCCTCCTGAGCCGGAACGTCGACGGCGACGCGCTCGGCGGCACCGGCCTGCGGGGCGGCCTCGACGGCACCCGGGCGGACCGAGATGACCGGGACCTCGCCGTTGGCCTTGGCGTCGACGGTGAACGCGCCACCGAAGATCGAGTGGGCGACCGAGCCGTCGGCCTTGACGTCGACGGCGTCGACGAGCAGGCCGGAGCCGATGCGCGCGGCGAGACGGCCCGACACCTCCTTGCCCTCGATGGACGCGGCGGTCAGGACTGCGGCGGGGCTGGTGGACTCGACGAGGGCGGCGAGGACGTCGACCTTCGGGGTGACGAGGTAGCCGTCGATGTCGTCGGACTCGGCGGCGTAGACCTTGGCGGCACCCGCGGCGGCCAGCGCTTCCTGCAGCTTGTCGGTGGTGCCGGCCGGGCCGGTGACGACCGCGGAGGGCTCACCCAGCGCGCGTGCGGCGGTGATGAGTTCGGTGCTGATCTTCTTCAGTGCGCCCTCGGCGTGCTCGACGAGCACGAGAACTTCTGCCATGGCTTTGCTTCTCTCCTAGATGTGTCCGGCTGGATTCGCGTGGGCGCGGATCAGATGATCTTCTGGGCGACCAGGTATGCGGCGATCTTGCTGCCGCCGTCGCCCTCGTCGGTGACGCGCTCGCCCGCGGTGCGCGGAGGCTTGGGGGTGACGCCGGTGACGGCGCTCGCGGCGTTGGCGACACCGAAGATCTCGGGGTCGAGGCCGATCTCGGCGAGGGTGAGGGTTTGCACTTCCTTCTTCTTGGCGGCCATGATGCCCTTGAAGGAGGGGAAGCGGGGCTCGTTGATCTTCTCGGTGACCGAGATGATCGCGGGCAGCGGGGCCTCGAGGCCGAAGACGCCCTCGTCGGTCTCGCGCTCGCCGGTCGCCTTGCCGTCGGCGAGGGTGAGCTTGCGCAGGTGCGTCAGGTGCGGGAGGCCGAGGTACTCGGCGATGATCGCGGGGACGGCACCGACGCGGCCGTCGGTGGCCTCGTTGCCGGCGATGACGAGCTCGACGCCCTCGATCTGGCCGAGTGCCGCGGCGAGCGCGTAGGCGGTCTGGATGGCGTCGGAGCCGTGCAGCGCGGGATCGTTGAGGTGGATCGCCTTGTCGGCACCCATCGACAGCGCCTTGCGGATCGCGTCCGTGGCGCGGTCGGGACCGGCGGTGAGGACGGTCACCTCGCCGCCGTCGCGCTCCTTGATGAGCAGGGCCTCTTCGACGGCGCGCTCGTTGATCTCGTCGAGCACGGCGTCGGCGGCCTCACGGTCGAGGGTGAAGTCGCCGTCGGTGAGCTTGCGCTCGGACCACGTGTCGGGGACCTGCTTGATCAAAACGACGATGTTCGTCATGGGTCTTCGTCGACCTCCTGTGTGTCGCTGCCATGGATCGGCGAGGCTCTGCCTGAACCGAATACTCGTGTCTGTCGCACGGGGTGTGCGATAGATTACCAAACGCTAAGTTACCAGGCGGTAACTTAGCGCGATGCCGGGTTCACCATAACCGCAGCGAAGGAGAGTCATGGATGTGATCCGAACCACCCCGGCCGGGTCCGTGGGCGGGGGGTCTAGTGTCGGGGCGGTGAGTGACTCCACCGTCCGCGCCGACGGCGCACAACAGTTGCCCCTCACCGGCGAACGGACAGTTCCGGGCATCGCCGAGGAGAACTACTGGTTCCGCCGCCACGAGGTCGTCTACCGCGACCTGCTGGCCCGCTGCTCCGGGCGCACGGTACTCGAGGCCGGGTCCGGCGAAGGGTACGGGGCCGACATGATCTCCGAGGTCGCCGCCCACGTCATCGGGCTGGACTACGACGAGAGCGCCGTCGAGCACGTGCGTGCCCGCTACCCGCGAGTCGACATGCGGCACGGCAACCTCGCCGCACTCCCCCTCGACGACGCATCCGTCGATGTCGTCGTGAACTTCCAGGTCATCGAGCACCTCTGGGACCAGTCGCAGTTCCTGCGCGAATGCCACCGGGTGCTGACCCCCGGTGGGGAACTCCTCATCAGCACCCCCAATCGCATCACCTTCTCCCCCGGCCGCGACACCCCGCTCAACCCGTTCCACACCCGCGAACTGAACGCCACCGAACTGACCGACCTGTTGGAGGAGGCCGGGTTCCGGGTCGAACTGATGACCGGAGTGCACCACGGCCCGACACTGCGGGCCCTCGACGCCAAGCACGGCGGCTCCTTCATCGACGCACAGATCGAACGTGCCCTCGCCGGTGAACCCTGGCCGGACGACCTCACCGCGGACGTCGCGGGAGTGACCGTCGCCGACTTCGCACTCGACCCGGCCGATATCGACGCGAGCCTGGATCTGGTGGCGATCGCGGTGAAGGACCGAAAGCGGTGAGCACGACACCACCGCGCGAACCCGGCATGTTCGCGCTGGTCCTGCACTCCCACCTGCCGTGGCTCGCGAACCACGGCAGGTGGCCCGTCGGCGAGGAATGGCTCTACCAGTCCTGGGCCGCAACGTATCTCCCCGTCACCGATGTCCTGCGGCGACTGGCCGCCGAGGGACACACCCGCATGCTCACCCTCGGCATCACCCCGGTGCTCGCCGCGCAGCTCGACGATCCGCACTGCCTCACGGGCATGCATCATTGGCTCGGCAACTGGCAGTTGCGCTCGCACGAGGCCGCCGGCATGCCCGAACGGTCGTACCGGGCGCTCGGTGCACGCGAACACCGCACCGCGGCGCAGGCCCTCGGAACATTCGAAACACACTGGCGCCACGGAGGTTCCGCCGTCGTGCGGGAGCTGATCGACGCCGATGCGATCGAACTGCTCGGCGGACCGCTGGCACACCCGTTCCAGCCGCTCCTCGATCCGCGGCTGCGCGCATTCTCCCTCACGGAGGGTCTGCACGACGCCCGCGCCCGCTGGCAGCACACACCGCGCGGCATCTGGGGCCCCGAATGCGGGTACACACCGGGCATGGAAGCCGGTTACGCCGCAGCAGGTGTCGAACACTTCATGGTGGACGGCCCGGCACTGCACGGCGACACCGCCCTCGGCCGTACCGTCCGCGAGTCGGACGTGGTGTGCTTCGGCCGGGATCTGCAGGTGTCGTACCGGGTGTGGTCGCCGAAATCCGGCTACCCCGGCCATCCCGCCTACCGGGACTTCCACACCTACTGCCACGACACCGGACTCAAACCGGCACGCGTGACCGGCCGCACCGTCGCCCCGCAGGACAAGGCTCCGTACGACCCGGATCTCGCGTCTCGCGCCGTCGACCGCCACGTCACCGACTTCGTCGACACGATCCGCGCCAGGATGCGCAGCGAATCCGAGCGCATCGGGCGCGACGCGCTGGTCGTCGCCGCATTCGACACCGAACTGTTCGGGCACTGGTGGTTCGAAGGTCCGCTCTTCCTCGAACGTGTGCTGCGCGCCCTCCCGGAAGCGGGCATCGAGGTCGGCACCCTGGCCGATGCCCGCGACCGCGGCTACGTCGGCGCGTCCGTCGACCTCGAGGACTCGTCGTGGGGATCGGGCAAGGACTGGCGGGTGTGGGCCGGCGATCAGGTGGCCGACCTCGTGCAACTCAACGCCGAAGTCGTGCAGACCGCCCTCGACGCCGTCGACAAGACCAGCACCGACACCGCGCCCGTGCTGCGCAATCGGATCCACGACCAGATCCTCCGTGAGGCCCTGATGACGGTGTCCAGCGACTGGGCGTTCATGGTCAGCAAGGACACCGCGGCCGGATACGCCCGCGATCGGGCACACAAGCACGCCCACGCCACACGGGAGATCGCGGAGGCCCTCACCTCCGGGCGCGCGGACACCGCGGCGCGGTTGGCCGCGGCATGGAACCGAGCCGACAACCTGTTCCCGGGGCTGGATGCGCGTCGCCTACCGGGACGTCACGGAGGCACCCTGTGAAAACGCCGTCGCCACTGAGGATCCTGATCGTCTCGTGGGAGTATCCGCCGGTCGTCGTCGGCGGACTCGGCCGCCACGTGCATCACCTCGCGGTCGAACTCGCCGCGGCCGGTCACGAGGTCGTCGTCCTGTCCCGGCGACCCACCGGCACGGATGCGTCGACGCACCCGACGATCTCCCACGTCACCGAGGGAGTTCTCGTGGTCGCGGTCGCGGAGGACGCACCGCACTTCGAATTCGGCGAGGACATGCTCGCGTGGACCCTCGCGATGGGGCACGCCATGGTCCGGGCCGGTGTCGCACTCGGCCGCGGCGGCATCGGAGACGGTTGGCAACCGGACGTCGTCCACGCCCACGACTGGCTCGTCGCGCACCCGGCCATCGCCCTCGCCGAACACTTCGACGTGCCGCTCGTGTCGACACTGCACGCGACCGAGGCGGGCCGTCACAGCGGGTGGCTGTCGGGCCGCACCAACCGGCAGGTGCACTCCGTCGAGTGGTGGCTCGCCAACGAGTCCGACTGCATCATCACCTGTTCCGCATCCATGCGCGACGAGGTCGGTGACCTGTACGGACCGGCGCTGCCGGCGATCTCGGTGATCCGCAACGGCATCGACGTCAGCACCTGGACCTACCGCGACCGGCAGCCGAACAGCGGACCGGCGCGCCTGCTGTTCGTCGGCCGTCTCGAGTACGAGAAGGGTGTGCAGGACGCGATCGCGGCACTGCCCAAGATCCGCCGATCCCATCCGGGAACAACCCTCGTCGTCGCCGGTGAGGGCACACAGTTCGAGTGGTTGCGCGAACAGGCCCGGGTGCATCGTGTCGCCCGGTCGGTGACGTTCCTCGGCACCCTCGACCACACCGAGCTGCTGGGTTGGCTGCACGGCGCCGACGCGATCGTGCTGCCGAGCCGCTACGAACCGTTCGGAATCATCGCGCTCGAGGCCGCCGCCGCGGGCATCCCCCTCGTCGCATCCACCGCGGGAGGTCTCGGCGAGGCGGTCGTCGACGGCGTCACCGGACTGTCGTTCCACCCCGGCGACGTCACCGGACTCGTCTCCGCCGTGCGCGAGACCCTCGACGATCCCGCCGCCGCACAGCAACGTGCCCGCGCGGCCCGGGCGCGGCTCACCGACGACTTCGACTGGGGTCGCGTCGCCGAGGAGACCGCGCAGGTGTATGCGGGAGCGAAACGGCGCGTCCGTAACCCGATCGGCCGGCCGCACATCCCGCAACGGCCCCTGCCCGACCGCGGCTGACGTCGCCCGCCCGCTCACTCCGGTCCACGGAGTTCCTTGCGGTCGGCGTCGACGAGGCACTCCACCGCGTGCCGATCGCACAGCTCCGGGTGAGCCTGTCCGATCGGCACGGTGCCGCCATCACCTGGCCCGGGCGGAAGATCCGCACCCGACGGGCGGTCGCGTCCGTCACCACTCTCTTCCCGGACTCTCTTCCCGGCGTCCGACCGTTCCGACCGTCGACGACGGATCAGGAGTCCGATGTCGGCGAGCGAACACCGTCGGGTGCAGCCAGGAAGGGTGGCTGCCGGTCCGCCCACGGCTTCGCGCGTTCCAGTTCCGCCGCGAGCGAGAGCAGTGTGCGTTCACCGCCGAGCGGCGCGACGAACTGCACACCCAGGGGCACACCGCTCTCCGTCCAGTGCAGTGGCAACGAGATCGCCGGGCGCCCCGTGATGTTCGCGAGCTGCGTGTACGGGGTGCGGCCCAGGTTGTCGTCGATGATCGAGTCGACGAGTCCCGTCCACCGCGCGACACGACCGAGCCGCGCTCTGATGAGCACCTCACCGCCCGCCCGCATCCAGCCGGGCGTCGCGAGTTCTCCGACCCGAGCCGGCGGAAACGCGAGCGTCGGTGTCAGCAGCAGGTCGTACCGTTCGTGGAAGTCCGCGAGATCCCGGGTGTAGGTCGACCAGCGGTCGAGTGCGGCGATGTAGTCCTGCGCCGACGACGCCCGCCCGAGCGCCGCGAGCATCCGGGTGTCGAACTCGAACGCGTCCTCGCCCACGCCGGTGCGTCGCCGCGCGTCGTCGATGTCGGCGGCCACCGGCGCGAACCACATCGTCAGGAAGTCCACGGCGAGCGCGCGTTCGTCGACTCCGGTGCGCGCCGGCTCCACCCGGTGGCCGAGTTCCTCGAGCAGCACCGCCGCGGCCTCGACCGCGGCGACGGCCTCGCGGTCGACCCCCGTCCCGATGGGTGAATCCGTCGAGAATCCGATACGCAGCCGTCCCGGTGGCGTCCCGAGCGCCGCCGCGAACGTACCGTCGCCGGTCTCCCCGAGGAACGGCCCACCCGGATACGGCCCGGCGATCACGTCCAGCATCGCGGCCGTGTCGCGTACCGTGCGGGTGAGGACCCCGTTCGTCGCGGCGCCGTGGAACACCTCGCCGCCCCGCGGCCCGGTCGGCACCAGACCGCGTCCCGGCTCGAGCCCCACCAGACCGCAGCACGCCGCGGGGATGCGGATCGAGCCACCCCCGTCACCGGCACCGGCCGCGGGCACCACACCCGCGGCGACCGCCGCAGCCGAACCACCCGAGGAACCACCGGGTGTCAGATCGGTGTTCCACGGATTCCGGGTCGGACCGTCGACCTCCGGTTCGGTGATCCCCTTCATCCCGAACTCGGGGGTGTTGGTCTTACCGAAGATCACCAGGCCCGCGTCGAGCCACCGATCGACGATCACCGAGTTCCTCGGCGCCGGAAGGGTCGCGAGCGCGCGACTCCCCCGCCCGTCCGGGACACCGGCGATGTCCTACATCAGATCCTTGACCAGGAACGGCACCCCCGCGAACGGGCCGGACAGCGGCCCACCGGCGCGGGTACGCGCCCGGTCCTCGAGGTGACGCACGACGGTGTTCAGCGTCGGATCGACTGCGGCCAGTCGCGCCAGTGCGGTGTCGAGCAACTCCGCAGGTGTGACCTCGCCGCGCGCGACCAGTTCTGCCAGGCCCACGGCGTCGTGACCGCGGTATTCCGCATAGTCCATCGTCGTACCCTCCTGCCGAGCGATGCCGGTGCCCGAGCCTAGCCCCGGGCAGCGGCCGCTGTCAGGAGCCCGGGGTCGTGTCGAGCGGAACGTCGCCGGTCTTCTTGCGCGCGATGTCCTCGAGCGCCGCGACGTAGGCTGCGCGGTCGGCTGCTCCGGCCTCCCAGGTCTCCTTGCGGTTCTTCACCGCCCGCGCCGGCGAACCCACCGCGATGGAGTAATCGGGAATCTCGCCCTTGACCACCGCGTGCGCGCCGAGGACGCAGCCGCGGCCCACCCGGGTGTCGCGTAGCACCGTCACCTTCGCCGCGATCCACGTGTCGGGCCCGATGCGCACCGGGCTCTTGACGATCCCCTGGTCCTTGATCGGATACGTGATGTCCTCCGTGCGATGGTCGAAGTCGCAGATGTAACACCAGTCGGCGACGAGGGTGGACGCACCGATCTCGATGTCGAGGTAGGTGTTGACGACGTTGTCCTTGCCGAACACGACCTTGTCGCCGATGCGCAGCGAACCCTCGTGGCAGCGGATGGCGTTGCCGTCACCGATGTGCACCCACTTGCCGATCTCGAGCCGCGACAGTTCGGGTGTCGAATGGATCTCCACGTTCTTGCCGAGGAACACCATGCCGCGCAGGATCACGTGCGGATTGGCTGCCTTGAACTTCGCCAGCCGGTAGTACCGCACGAGGTACCACGGCGTGTACGCCTTGTTCGCCAGTACCCACTTCAGGGAGGACAGTGTCAGGAATCGTGCCTGTTCCGGATCCCGGTGGCGGGAGCCGCGCCACCGCGTCCGAAGCGGTGCGCCCCACATGCTCGTCATGGATGTGAAGCCTACGGTCCGCCTCATGCACGGTGCACACGGCCCGGCCCGATACGCTGGCGAGTCGAATCGGTCCGTCCTCGAAGGAGTGAACAGATGCGGGGTGCCCGACGGGCAGCAGTGCTGACGGCGGCGGCAGCGCTCGTGTTGAGCGGGTGCGGCAGCGACGACGCGCCGCCCGCCGGCTGGTCCGGTCGCTACTCGGACTCGGGAAACACCGCGTCGACGTCCACCCCGGGACTCGACGACGTCACGTTCTCCTGGACGCGGCCCACCGGAGGGATGGTCGGTTCGCCGGTCACGATCGCGCCGAACGGGCAGATCTTCGTCACCGCCACGACCGATGCGGGATGCAACCTCTTCTCGTTCCGCGTGGACCACGGCCGCAAACGCTGGTGCACCCGGTTGGCGCCGGGGGTCGCGGACGTCAGCCCGCTGGTCGACGAGCAGGCCAACATCTACGTCGGCGAGGACGGCGGGTTCTTCTCGTTCAACGAGCACGGTCAGCGCCGCTGGCGTATCCCGGTGAGCGGAACCCCGCGCAGCGCACAGTTCGCCCCCGACGGAAGCGTCGTCGTCGTGACACATTTCGGCCAGGTGAACGTCGTCGATCCCCAGACCGGACGGTTGCGTGCTCCGGTGTTCGATCTGCTGCCGCTACCGGGCGTCGGCGACGGGACGAACATTCCCCGGCAGGCGAGCGATCACGGACTCGCAGCGTGCTTCGGTGGATCACCGGACTGCCCGGTCGCGACGACACCCGCCGTCGACCCGTCCAGCGGCCGGATCCTCACCACGGTGTGGCGGCCGGGCGCCGACCGCGCCGCGCTGGTGGCGCTCCGGTACACCGGCGGTGACGACGCCGTCGTCACCGAGGAATGGTCGTTCGACGACCTTCCCGGTGGTGCGGTCACGAGTCCCGTTCTGTCCGCGGACGGCACGACCGTGTATGTGCACGACGGGACCGGCGCGCTGTGGGCGCTCGACGCCGCGACCGGAGCGCCGCGCTGGAACCACGACGTCGGGTTCGTACCGTCCACCGGACCCGCCGTCACGCCCGACGGCACGCTGGTGCTCGCCGCGGGCGGCGACGCCGGTCCCCTCGTCGCCGTGCGCGACGGGGGCGACGCACCCGAAACCGTCTGGGAACGCGACGATGTGCGTCAGATCGGGGTGCCGGCACTGACGGCGAACGGTCGCGGCTACACCGTCGTCGACGGCGAGGACGAGCCGGTCGCGCTGGTGTTCGACCTCGCCGACGGCACCACCGTCGACCAGGAACCGCTCGAGGGCACGAGCGGATTCTCCCCGGGCACGGCGGTGGGCCCGGACGGCGAGCTCGTGACCGTCACCGTGCCCGGCGACGTGTACGTTCTGGCGGCTCCCACCGCCTGACCCGTGCGCGTTTCTGGTAGCCCCAGCTACCAGAAACGCGCACGGGTCAGCGGGTCGGCTCGCAGACGAACGCGACGGGTGTGCGGCCGATGCGGGTGAGCACGACGCTCAGCGGCCGGTCTCCGCGGAGTTTCAATCGCGGACGCAGCACCGCGGGGTCGGCATCGACCCCGCGCACGAGGATCTCCACCGATCCGCACTCCAGACGTGCGAGCGTCTGCCGCAGCGCCTTCTCGGTGTACTTGAGTTGTTCGAGGATCCGAAATCCCCGCACGCCGTCGGGAACTGCGTCACCGGTGAGATAGGCGATGCGCGGATCGAGCTGCCACAGTCCGTGCGCGGCCGCGTAGTGCCGGACCAGCCCGGCACGGACGACGGCCCCGTCCGGATCGATGATCCACTCGCCCGGTGGCCGATCCGGGATGTCGTCGTCGTGCTTGTCGGTGATCTCGAATCCCGCACCGTCACCGCGTAATACCGCGGCTCTGCGCCGCACACCCGGCTCGGCGAGACCCCGCGAGTAGAGGCACGCCTCGCGCACCCCACCGTCGAGTGAGACCACTTCGACCTCGCCGTCCCAGTCGAGCGCATCGAAATCCAGTCCGGGAGCGCACTTCACAGCGAGTTCCCGACCTCGATACACGTCCAGGAGGTCGGGCAGCGGAGGTTGCAGCATCGCCGGATCGTGGGTACGGCGACCGCCCGAACGCCGGGCCGGGTCCGCGACCACCGTGGTGCCGCGCGTGACCGGACTCAACGCGTCGGCGCGGAGAAGGTGCGCCGCGGGCACGTTGTGCGCGGCCATCGCGAGGCGCACCGCGTCGAGATCGCTGCCGATCACCGTATCCGCGACACCGACGAGTGCGGCGAGTTCCGCGCCGATCGAGCACGTCACGTCGTGCACCACCCGACCGGCGAGTCGTCGCGCCCGGTGTGCCGCGACGACGGCCGGTGTGGCCTGCTGGACCGCGTCGTCCGTGAGGAGCCAGTCGCGCGCCCCGTCGAGTTTGAGTGCGGCCTTGCGGCGCGCCAGCACGGTCTCGACCAGCATCGCCGTCCTGTCGCCGAAACGCGTACGCGCCCAGCTGATATCAGCCAGGCGCGTACGCGTGGTCAACTCGAGGGTGTCGACACGACCGAGCGCGTCGACACCGTCGGCGGACGCGAGATACTCGACGTCCGCGAGGGTGAAGTCGTATCCCAACTACTTACCGGGCTTCACACCGGTGATCATGACGTTGTAGAAGAAGCTGCGCGGCACGACGTGCTTGAGTACGTTGTCGTCGACCCAGCTGAGCGCCTTCCACCCGCCGAAGGCGAACTTGGCCCAGTTCCAGCCCAGCTTCTCCTCGGGCACAGCGGCCTCGAAGGTGCGCACGGGCCATCCGAGAAGCGCGGCAGCGAACTCCTCGCTCGACGCCTTCGCCTCGATCGCACCGGCGGACTCCGCCAACTTCTCGAGATCGGACGGGTCGAAGGTGTGCAGGTCGACGACCGCTTCGAGTGCGGCGGCCCGTGAGGACTCGTCGAGTTCGGTCTGCGGGCGACGCCAGTCGCTGAGGAACGGCAGGCGGGTGACGTTGGTGGTCGCCTCCCAGGTGATCCGGCCGAGCCAACGCGCGTAGAAGTTGCCGACCGTGCTGGGTTCGCCGGCGAACACGAACCGGCCGCCCGGCTTGAGCACGCGCAGCACCTCCCGCAACGACTGTTCGACGTCGGGGATGTGGTGCAGCACGGCGTGACCCACGACCAGATCGAAGGTGTCGTCCTCGTACGGGATGGTCTCGGCATCGGCGACCCGGCCGTCGACGTCGAGTCCGAGGTTCTCGGCGTTGCGGAGCGCAACCTTGACCATGCCGGGCGACAGATCGGTCACCGATCCCTTCTCCGCTACTCCCGCCTGCATCAGGTTGAGCAGGAAGAAGCCCGTGCCGCAGCCGAGTTCGAGCGCGCGACCGTACGGCAGGGGCTGCTCACCCGCGGCGGCGTCGAAACGTCCCTTCGCGTAGTCGATGCAGCGCTCGTCGTAGGAGATCGACCACTTGTCGTCGTAGGTCTCGGCTTCCCAGTCGTGGTAGAGGACCTGCGCGAGCTTGGTGTCCTCGAGGGCGGCCGCGACCTGTTCGGCGGTGGCGTGCGGGTTCGGGGCGGGATCGGTCCCGTCGGTCCTGCTTGCAGTCATGACGGTGATCCTACCCGGCAGTAAGCTCTCGACAAGAGTTCCGTTCCCGCTTCTACTCGCCGACGAACTCGGCCTTGCCGGGCCCGTTCTCGATGAACGACTGCATACCGATCGTGCGGTCCTTCGTGGCGAACAGACCCGCGAACAGATGCTGCTCGATCTTCAGCCCGGTATCCAGATCGGTGTCGAGCCCCTGATCGATCGCGGCCTTCGCGGCCGCCAACGCACGCCCGGCCCCCTTGGTGAACTGTCCCGCCCACGCGCGCGCCGCGTCGTACACCGAATCCGGTGCGACGACCTCGTCGACGAGTCCGATCGCGAGGGCTTCCTCCGCACCGACGAACCGGCCGGTGAACACGATGTCCTTCGCCTTCGACGGCCCGACCAGCCGCGCCAGACGCTGGGTTCCGCCGCCGCCGGGGATGATGCCCAACAGCACCTCCGGTGTGCCCAGTTTCGCGTTGTCACCGACGATGCGCCGGTCGGCGCCGAGGGCGAGTTCGAGACCACCGCCGAGTGCGTAGCCGGTGATCGCCGCGACCGTCGGCTTGGGGATCTCGGACACGGCACCGAGTGCGGACTGCAGGTCGCCGATGATCTCGCTCATCTGCACGTAGGTCATGTCGACCATTTCCTTGATGTCCGCACCGGCCGCGAACACCTTCTCGCCGCCGTAGACGATCACGGCCTTGACGTCGGCGCGGACGGTCGCCTCCCGCGCGGCAGCCCGGATCTCCTCCTGCAACTGCCGGTTCAGCGCGTTCATCGGCGGGCGATCCAGCCGGATGGTGCCGATGCCGTCGGAAACCTCGAGTGTCACGAATTCAGCCATGCCGTTCAGCCTAGAGTGCGGCTCAGATGTCGGCGCGCCGTGCCCACGGATGCGGACCACCGGCCTCGTAGTAGCCCTCGTCCCCGCCGAACGAGATGTGGATGTGCCCGTCGACGCGGCTCATGCTCGGCAGGACCGCCGGTATGTCCGGCTGCGCCGCCAGGACGTCGGCGACCGTGTCGTACCGCGCCAGCGCGGCGAGTTGGCTCCAGGTGGGCGGCAGCAGCACCGATCCGCCTGCCTTCCAGTCGGCGAGCGCTTCCTCGGCGGTCAACCAGCGCACCCGCTCGGCCTCGCTGGTCTCGCCGTCCGCGTGCTGTCCCTGCGGGGCAGCCGCCACGAAGAAGTACGTGTCGTAGCGGCGACGTTCACCGAGAGGGGTGATCCAGTTGGCCCACGGCCGCAGCAGATCGGTGCGGACCACCAGATTCTCGCGGGCGAGGAAGTCCCCGAACGACAGTTCGCGGGCCTCGAGTCGGCGACGGGCGCCGGCGTACCGGGCGGTGTCGGCGACGACGGTCGTGTCGTCGGGACCGGCGAGCAGCACCCCGCACTCCTCGAACGTCTCGCGCACCGCGGCGAGGACGAGAGCCTGGGCACGCTCCGGGGTGGTGGCGAAACGGTCCGCCCACCACTGCACGTCCGGCCCGGCCCAGCGGACCGTGGCGTCGCTGTCGGACCGGTCGACACCGCCGCCGGGGAACACCGTCATGCCGCCGGCGAAGTCCATTCCGACGACGCGCTGCAGCAGGAAGGTCTCGATGCCGCGCGCGGAGTCGCGGACGAGCACCACGGTGGAGGCGTCCTTGACCGGCACCGCGGCCGGATCGAAGGGGCGGACGTCATCAGGGTCGGACATGGGTCCCACCGTAGACGACGCGGCACGCCCCTCCGTGCGCGGCGTCACACTCGACGGTGTCGGCCCGCCTCGTGTGTGCGACGCGCGAAGAACCGGCCGTCGATGCGGTCGAGGGCGATCGACTGGCCGAACGCCTCGCTGAGGTTCGCGGCCGTGATGACATCGTCGATCAGGCCCTGCGCGACGACCCCGCCCTCTTTCAGGAGCAGACCGTGCGTGAATCCCGGCGGGATCTCCTCCACGTGATGGGTGACCAGCACCGTCGCGGGGGCATCGGGATCCGCGGCGAGGGTCGCCAGTCGTGCCACGAGATCCTCGCGGCCACCGAGATCGAGGCCGGCGGCGGGTTCGTCGAGCAGGAGCAGTTCGGGATCGGTCATCAGGGCGCGTGCGATCAGCACCCGCTTGCGTTCACCTTCCGACAGGGTGCCGTAGGTGCGGTCGGCGAGGTGCTCGGCTCCGAGGCTTTCGAGCATCTCGACGGCGCGTTCGGTGTCGACGTCGTCGTACCGCTCGCGCCACCGGCCGAGGACGCCGTATCCAGCGGAGACCACGAGATCGGAGACCGACTCGTCGGACGGCACCCGGCTCGCGAGTGCCGCCGAGGACAGGCCGATCCGCGGACGCAGCTCCGACAGATCGGTGCGGCCGAAGGTCTCGGCGAGGACGTGGGCGGTTCCGGACGTCGGGAAGGTCTCGGCGGCCGCGACCCGCAGCAGCGAGGTCTTGCCGGCGCCGTTGGGGCCGAGCACCACCCAGCGCTCGTCGAGCTCCACCCTCCAGGTCACGGGGCCGACGAGGACGTTGCCGCCCCGCCGCACCAGAACGTCGTCGAATTCGATGAGGAGATCGGGATCAGGTTGTGCCACGCCGTCCATCTTCGCGCACGCCCGGGCCCGGAACACGGCAGGATCGACTTCCGTGTCGCCTTCTTCGAATCCGCGCCCCGAACCACGACATCCGGTGGCCGACGCCGACCGGTCGCCGTATCCGCTCGGCGCGACCCCCCTCGACGCCGGTACACGTTTCGCGGTGCACGCCCCGCACGCCGACCGCGTCCAGGTGTGTCTTATCGACGATGCCGGTCGCGAGCAGCGCGTGGATCTGCCCGACCACACGTTCGGCGTGTGGCACGGCACCGTCCCGGACGTCGGCGCGGGGCAACGCTACGGCTACCGCGCGCACGGACCGTGGCGGCCCCGCGACGGGGTGCGCACGAATCCGCACAAGATCCTCCTCGATCCGTGGGGGCGACGCCTCGTCGGTGACATCGGCGACGCCACCCGACTGCTCGCCTACGACGACGAGCCGTTCGGCGCGATGTCGACCGTCGACTCACTCGGGCACACGCCGTTGTCGGTGGTCACGCGCAGCCACGGCGGCGAACACCGGCGTCCACGCACTCCGTGGGAGGACACCGTGGTGTACGAACTGCACGTCGGCTCGTACACGGCACGTCACCCGATGGTGCCGCCGGCACTGCGCGGAACCTACCCGGGTCTCGCGCACCCGGCCGTCGTCGACCACCTGGTCGGTCTCGGGGTGACCGCCGTCGAGTTGCTTCCGGTGCACGCGTTCCTCACCGAACCTCCCGTGCGGGCGCGCGGCATGCGCAACCACTGGGGGTATTCGACGGCGTCGTTCTTCGCGCCGCATCCCGGGTTCGCGAGCGCCCCGGGCAACGAACTCGCCGAGTTCCGCGCGATGGTCCGCACCCTGCACGACGCGGGACTCGAGGTGATCCTCGACGTCGTCTACAACCACACGTGCGAATGGTCGGTGGCCGGGCCGAGCGTGTCGTGGCGGGGGCTGGATGCGCCCGGGTACTACCTGCTCGACGACGACGGGACGGACGTCGACCTCACCGGATGCGGCAACACCGTCGATGCGACCTCACCGGTCGCGGTGCGCATGGTGTGCGACAGTCTCCGCTACTGGGCCTCCGAGACGGGGGTCGACGGGTTCCGTTTCGATCTTGCGGCCGTCCTCGGCCGGCCCCGCGGCGACAGCTTCGACCCGCGTGCCGCGGCGCTCACCGCGATCACCACCGACCCGCTGCTGAGCGAGCTGAAGTTGATCGCCGAACCGTGGGACGCGACCGCCTCGGGCTGGTCGCTGGGGCGGTTCGGTGCACCGTGGTCGGAGTGGAACGACCGTTACCGCGACGCCGTCCGCAGATTCTGGGCGCAGCGCAGCGGGATCGGGGAGATCGCCTCACGACTGACCGGATCGGAGGATCTGTTCTCGCGCGGCGACCGGCAACCGTGGATGTCGGTGAACTACATCACCGCCCACGACGGGTTCACCGTCGCCGACGCCGTCTCCTACGAACACAAACACAACGACGCCAACGGCGAAGACGGCCGCGACGGCACCGATCACAACGAATCCGTCAATCACGGGGTGGAGGGCCCCTCCGATGATCCCGTCGTGATCGCGGCGCGGGCCCGGCACACGCGGGCGCTGCTCGCGACCCTGCTGTTGTCGACGGGCACCCCGATGCTGCTGGCGGGCGACGAGTTCGGGCACGGGCAGGGCGGCAACAACAATGCCTACTGTGTGCCGGCGGGTACCCGCCGGGAGGATGCGTGGCCCCTGATGTGGGAGGGTGCCGACACCGAACTGGTCGCGTACGTGCGCGCACTGGTGCGGTTGCGCCGTGTGGTTCCGGTCCTGCGGCAGCGGCGCTTCTTCGACGGCCGCGCCCGCACCGTCGGCTACCCCGATCTCGTGTGGTTCGGCCAGGACGGACGCGAACTGCAGGTCGACGACTGGCACGACGACACCCGCCGGACCCTTCAGGCGTGGGTGAACGGGACGGGGCCCGGTGGCGTCACCGGGGAGGGCAGGTCGCTGCCGGATTCGAGCGGCCTGATCGTCCTGCACTCCGGCGATGCCGGCGACGTGACGCTGGCCGGTCCCGAATGGTACGGGGGCGCGATCCGGTGCACGTTCGATTCGAGTGCGTCCGACGGCAGGCCCTCGGACACGACGCCGAAGCGGGTCGGGTCGGTGTGCACGCTGACCGGGCCGACGGTGCTGGTGTTCTCGATCGCCGGGTCCGGTCAGGACACCGCTGCGACGACCGTCACCGATCCCGGTGCGACCTCGGTGTAGCCGGCGTCGCGCACCGCGACCGCGGTCCCGGCGTCGACGCGGGTGAGCAGTTCCGCCCACCGATCGGTTCCGGCGTCGCGCACCGCACAGCGAAACCCTGCCGCGGCCCACGCCCGCGCAGAGTCGACGTCGAGCGCCCCGGCGAACAACATCGATGCGTGGCCCACCTGCGCGGCGGCCTTCCCCACCGTCATGCCCAGCGACGCGTTCACCCACAGCACCGGTACGTCCGCGGGAGGCGGGCCCGGTTCGTCGGCGGGCAGGTCGGTGCCGCCGATCTGCAGGCGGGAGATCCGCGGGTCGAGCGCACCGACCGGCCCGGGGACCAGCGCCCGCGCCTGCGCCTGCGCGTGATCCACGGTCACGCCGGGTACGTCCTGGGCGGCCCGCCAGTGGGCGCCGCGGGCACGCCGGCTGACCTTACGGATCCGGGCGTCGTTCCACGCCCGGAAGGGGTGCTGCCACGGCCCGGGAACGCCGTCGGCGTCCGGCCCGACACGGGGATCCAGGCACAGCGTGACGGTCGCGACAGCTGCGGCCTCGAGTACCGCGCTGCGCGCCGGCGGATCGGACTTCGGGATGTGCAGCACGATCGGCATCGCGAGCACCTCGGCCGGGTCGGTGGGATCCTCGGTGTGACCGTAGCCGCGGGCCAACTCACCGTGCCGGGCCGCGAAACCCGGATCGGTGAAGAGGGGATGCGCGTCAGACACCGGGCTCGATGGGGACGCGCCGGAGCGTCCCGTCCACCCGGTCGGCGGCCTCCACCTCGTCGCGGGACACCCCCAGAACGAACAGCACCGCATCGAGGTACGGGTACGACAACGCCGTGTCCGCGACCTCCCGCAGCGCGGGCTTCGCGTTGAACGCGATCCCCAGTCCGGCCGCACCGATCATGTCGATGTCGTTCGCGCCGTCACCGACCGCGACGGTCTGCTCGATGGGGACACCCACCTCGTCCGCGAACTCACGCAGCGCCCGGGCCTTCGCGGCCCGATCCACGACGTCGCCGATCACACGCCCGGTCAGCTTTCCGTCGACGATCTCGAGGGTGTTGGCCCGCACGAAATCGAGTTCGAGGTCGTGTGCGAGACCCTCGATCACCTGCCGGAAACCTCCGGAGACCACGCCGCAGCGGTATCCGAGACGACGCAGCGTCCGGATGGTGGTGCGCGCACCCGGAGTCAGTTCGAGTTGTGCGGCGACCTCGTCGATGACGGTCGCGGGCAGCCCGGCGAGGGTCGCGACGCGCTGTTCGAGGGACTCGGTGAAGTCGAGTTCCCCGCGCATCGCCGCCTCCGTCACGGCGCGAACCTTGTCCTCGACACCGGCGTGCGCGGCAAGCATCTCGATGACCTCACCCTGCACGAGAGTGGAATCGACGTCGAAGACGATCAGCCGCTTCGCGCGCCGCGCCAGCCCACCGCGTTCGACGGCGATGTCGACATCGAGTCCCGACGACAGTTCCGCGAGTGCGGTCCGCAGCGCCGCGTCCGTCGCGGGCTCGGTGTCGGCGGCCGTCACCATCAGTTCCAGACCGGTGAGCGGGTAGTCGGCGATCCCGCGGATCGAGTCGATGTTGGCGCCCAACGAGGCGAGGGTGCGGCCGACGGACCGGAGCGCCTTCGCGCTGAGCGGGCTGCCGAGCACGACGATCGCGTGCGTGGACACCTCGCGGTCGTGGACGGGATGCTCCCCGACCTGCACGTCGGCGCGCATCCCGACGGTGGCCATCGCTGCTTCGACCTCGTCCTGCAGCGCTTCCGGATCGCCGGGGCAGGCCACGACCACACCGAGGGTGAGCTGACCCCGCACGACGACCTGCTCGACGTCGAGCAGATCCACGTCGTGGCGGGTGAGTGCCGCGAACAACACCGAGGTCACGCCGGGATGATCCGGCCCGGTCACGGTCACCAGCACCGTCGTGTCGGACGCCACTACGTCTCCGATCCTTGGAAGGTCCAGTCGATTGTCGGGTCACGCACGAGGGCACGTGCCGATCCATTGTTGCAGTGTGCGCGCGGTCACCGATGCCGGGGTCGAGGACACCGCGACGGCGGCGACGCGACCGCGGACGGCACGGCGACACGGGGCGAGGCCCCACCCGTCGAAACGGATGGGGCCTCGTCGCGTGCGATGTCTAGCTGTCCGCAGGGGTGCGATCGGCACCCTCGAGGACGGCCACGTTGTGCTTGTGGCTGCCCGGTCCCACGTGGGCCTCGGCGCGCATGCGCTCGACCATGTGCGGGTAGTGCAGCTCGAACGCGGGACGCTCCGACCGGATGCGCGGCAACTCGGTGAAGTTGTGCCGCGGCGGCGGGCAGGACGTGGCCCACTCGAGGGAGTTGCCGTAGCCCCACGGATCGTCGACCGTGACGACCTGGCCGTACCGGTAGCTCTTGAACACGTTCCACATGAACGGCAGCGTCGAGGCGCCGAGCACGAACGCACCGATCGTGGAGATCGTGTTGAGCGTGGTGAACCCGTCGGTGGGCAGGTAGTCGGCGTAGCGACGCGGCATGCCCTCGTTGCCGAGCCAGTGCTGCACCAGGAAGGTCAGGTGGAAGCCGATGAAGGTGAGCCAGAAGTGCCACTTGCCGAGACGCTCGTCGAGCATGCGTCCGGTCATCTTCGGGAACCAGAAGTAGATGCCGGCGTAGGTCGCGAACACGACGGTGCCGAACACGACGTAGTGGAAGTGCGCGACGACGAAGTAGGTGTCGTGCAGGTGGAAGTCCAGCGGCGGGCTCGCGAGGATGACACCGGACAGACCACCGAACAGGAAGGTGATCAGGAAGCCGACCGAGAACAACATCGGTGTCTCGAACGTGATCTGACCGCGCCACATCGTGCCTAGCCAGTTGAAGAACTTCACGCCGGTCGGCACCGCGATCAGGAACGTCATGAACGAGAAGTACGGCAGCAGCACGGCGCCGGTCGCGTACATGTGGTGCGCCCACACGGCGATGGACAGCGCGGCGATCGCGAGGGTCGCGTAGACGAGACCGGTGTAGCCGAAGATCGGTTTGCGGCTGAACACCGGGAAGATCTCCGAGACGATACCGAAGAACGGCAGCGCGATGACGTACACCTCGGGGTGACCGAAGAACCAGAACAGGTGCTGCCAGAGCAGGACGCCACCGGTCGCCGGATCGTAGATGTGGCCACCGAGGTGACGGTCGACGAACAGGCCCATGAACGCGGCGGTCAGCAGCGGGAACACCAGCAGGATCAGGATGCTGGTGATGAAGATGTTCCAGGTGAAGATCGGCATCCGGAACATGGTCATGCCGGGGGCACGCAGGCAGACGACGGTGGTGATGAAGTTGACGCCACCGAGGATCGTGCCGAGACCCATGACGCCGAGCCCGAGGATCCAGAAGTCGGTGCCGACGCCCGGCGAATGCACCTCACTGGTGAGCGGCGTGTACGCCGTCCAACCGAAGTCGGCGGCACCACCCGGCGTGACGAAACCGAGCATGACGATCGTCGCGCCGAACAGGTACAGCCAGTAGCTGAACGCGTTCAGACGCGGGAACGCGACGTCGGGTGCGCCGATCTGCAACGGGAGGATGTAGTTCGCGAACGCGAACACGACGGGCGTCGCATACATCAGCAGCATGATCGTGCCGTGCATGGTGAACAGCTGGTTGAACTGCTCGTTCGACAGGAACTGCAAGCCCGGAACCGCGAGTTCGGTGCGCATCAGCAGGGCCATCAGGCCACCGATGAGGAAGAAGGACACCGAGGTGATCAAGTACATGATCCCCAGGTCCTTCGGGTCGGTGGTCGTGATCATCTTGTAGATGAACGAACCCTTCGGTCCCTGCCGCGGCGGGTATGGCCTTGCTGCAGCTATCTCTGGGACTGGCTGGGGCGCTACGGCAGTCACTAATCCTCCTGAATGCGCGCTCGACTCGGGCTGGAGGCGAACGGTCTCTCTGGCTTGCGCTCAACGAATCGTAGACCGTGCGCACACCGGTCGTTCACCGGGTCCTACTCGCTGTCGTACTCGGGGGTCACCCTACATCCGAAACGATCATCCGTACACGACCGTCCCGCCGGAGCGCCGCAGCTCCCACGGGTCCCGCCGCGACGGCCCGCGGAGCTGTTCGGTGACGATCGGGTCAGGCGATAACCTGGGGCGTCCCCTCGACAGGAAGTGGTGGAATTGTCCGCGTCCCGATCCCGCACCGTCGCCGGCGCCGTCGCCGTGACCGCCCTGCTGCTGTCCGGATGCTCCGAGCCCGCTCACGACCCGGCATCGGAGATCGTCCGGACCACCACCCGGATCGCCGGTGCCGCCGTCGTCGGTTTCGACCGCGACACGTCCGCTGCCTGTTCCCTGCCGACACCGCTGGATCCGGGACGCTCGGCCGACGGCACCCACACCGTCGTCCACACCTCCGGGGTCTCCGTCGTCCCCGACGACCCCCGGCGCATCGTCGTCCTCGACGACGCCGCGCTCGACGCGGTGTGCGCGCTCGGCCTGTGGGAGCGGGTCGTGGCCGCCACCACCGGCCCGGACGGGCACCCGGACCACCTGGGCAGCGGCGTCACCGAGATCCCCGCGGCCGGCTCTCCCGACGCCGTCGACCTGGGTGCGGTCGAGGCCGCGCAACCCGACCTGATCCTCGGCTCGGCGGCCTCCCCCGGCATCTACGACTCCCTCTCGGCCGTCGCCCCGACCGTGACGGTCGGCGACGACCCCGCGTTCTGGCAGGACCAGTTCCTGCGCATCGGTGAGACCCTCGGGCGTTCCGAGGCGGCCCGTCGGGTTCTCGACGACTACCTCGCCGCGGCCACCGACCTCGGCCGTGAACTCGTCGCGTCGCAGACCCAGGCGTCGCTCGTCCGGTTCACGGCGGACGGTCCCGTCGTCGAAGGCGTCGCCTCGTTCGCCGGCCGGATCCTCACCGACGTGGGTGCCCGGCGGCCACCGTCGCAGCGGTTCACGGTCGTGGACGGTCGCGTCGACACCCCCGTCGATCCGGCTGACGTCACCGCGGCGGACGGAGATGTGATATTCGTCCGTTTCGAGGGACAGGAGGGCCTCGCGGCGGGTACCGAATACATGAAGCGCGACAACTGGCTCGATCTCGGTGCCGTCACCGACGGTCGCCTGTTCTCCGTATCGGACGACGTGTGGACCACACCGGGCCCGGTCGCCGCTCATGCCGTATTGACAGATCTGAGGTACACACTCAATGGCTATTCCAACTGAGGCTGCTCCCACCCGCCGTCGCGGACCGATCCGCCTGGGTGCCGTGGTGACCGGAATCCTCGCTGCCGGCATCGTCGTCGCGGCACCCGCGGGCGCCGATCCCGCGTTCGATCCCGACATCGACGTCTACGCCGCCGACGGGGTCACCCCACTCGGCGACACGCCCGTCCACGAAGGCGACACCGTCGTCGTCCGCGGCACCGGATTCGATCCGGACGCCAACCGCTCGGGTGGCCTGCCGTTGCCGGTGCCTCCGGGTGTTCCGCACGGGACGTTCGTGTCGTTCGGGGCGTTCACGGAGGACTGGCGGCCGTCGGAGGGCGCCCCCACCGAGAACCGCGCCACCGTCCGCTCCACCAACGCGTGGGTGCTGTCGGAAGCGGCGCTGAACCAGGTGCCGGACGTGCCGTTCGACATGCGTCGCACCGTTCGTCAGCAGTGGGTGCCCCTCGCCGACGACGGATCGTTCACGGCGACGATCACGATCGACGCGCCCGCCACGGTCCCCGACGACGCCGTCTTCGGCATCTACACGTACGGCGCCGCCGACGCGGTGAACGCCGAGCAGGAACTGTCGGTGCCGGTGAACTTCGATCCGGCCCCCGGACCGAACGCGCCGGTGGCACCCGAACAGGATCTGGTGTGGGGCTTCGCTCCCGGATTCACGGATCTGGTGACGGACACCACGCAGGGTTCGGTCGTCGGCAAGGACGGCGCGTCCGTGCGCGACGACGGCTCGCTCACCTTCGAACACGCCGCGACCGACATCGATCCCGACACCGGTCTCGGACGGGTCGAGTACACGGGCACCGTCGTGTCGTTCACGCGGTTCCATCTGCTCGAGATCGCACTGGCGAACCCGTGGATCGAATTCACCGAGGACGGCACCTACCTCACGGCGGAGTCGTCGACGGGCGATCAGGTCGGTACCGATTCGATGTCGCGCATCACGGTCGCGCGGCTCGACGCCGATGCCGAGGCCGGGCGCACCGAGTGGACGGATGTGCCGGCACGGTTCTCGGCGCCGCTGCAGCCGACGGTGCTGCTGCCGTACTCGGGGCAGAGCGCAGCGCCCGTGTCGTTCCGATTCTGACCCCTGTGCGCACTTCTGGTGGCCGGAGCTACCAGAAGTGCGCACGGGTCGGGGGACGGGTCAGAAGTCCCAGTCCTCGTCCTCCGTCACGACCGCCTTGCCGATGACGTACGAGCTACCCGACCCGGAGAAGAAGTCGTGGTTCTCGTCGGCGTTCGGCGACAGCGCCGACAGGATCGCCGGATTGACGTCCGCCTCGTCCTTCGGGAACAGCGCCTCGTAGCCGAGGTTCATCAGCGCCTTGTTGGCGTTGTACCGCAGGAACTTCTTGACGTCCTCGGTGAGACCGACCTCGTCGTACAGGTCCGCCGTGTAGTGGGTCTCGTTGTCGTACAGCTCGAGCAGCAGATCGAAGACCCAGTCCTTGATGTCGTCGCGCTCGGCCTCGGTGAGCTTCTCGAGTCCCTTCTGGAACTTGTAGCCGATGTAGTACCCGTGGACGGCCTCGTCGCGGATGATCAACCGGATCACGTCGGCGGTGTTGGTGAGCTTGGCCCGCGACGACCAGTACATCGGCAGGTAGAACCCCGAGTAGAACAGGAACGACTCGAGCAGCGTCGACGCCGCCTTCCGCTTGAGCGGGTCGTCCCCCTGGTAGTAGTCGAGGATGATCTGCGCCTTGCGCTGGAGGTTCTCGTTCTCCTCCGACCAGCGGAAGGCGTCGTCGATCTGGCGCGTCGAACACAGTGTCGAGAAGATCTGCGAGTAGCTCTTCGCGTGCACCGACTCCATGAACGCGATGTTCGTCAGCACCGCTTCCTCGTGCGGGGTGACCGCGTCGGGGATCAGGGACACGGCACCGACGGTGCCCTGAATGGTGTCGAGCAACGTCAGTCCGGTGAACACCCGCATGGTGAGCTGCTGCTCGTACTCGGTGAGGGTTCCCCACGACTGGATGTCGTTGGACACCGGCACCTTCTCGGGCAACCAGAAGTTCCCGGTGAGGCGATCCCACACCTCGGCGTCCTTCTCGTCGGGGACGCGGTTCCAGTTGATCGCCGACACTCGGTCGATCAGCTTGATGCGGGCCCCGTCTGCGGGCGAATGCGATACAGAGGTCATCGGTTACCTACCTGGATGTTTCTCGGGAGCTACGACTGGCGACGGAGTTGCGGATCAGAGCATGCACGAGACGCAGTTCTCCACTTCGGTGCCCTCGAGCGCCATCTGCCGCAGGCGGATGTAGTACAGCGTCTTGATGCCCTTGCGCCACGCGTAGATCTGCGCCTTGTTGACGTCGCGGGTGGTCACGGTGTCCTTGAAGAACAGGGTCAGCGACAGGCCCTGGTCGACGTGCTGCGTCGCGGCGGCGTAGGTGTCGATGATCTTCTCGTAGCCGATCTCGTACGCGTCCTGGTAGTAGTCCAGGTTGTCGTTGGTCAGGTAGGGCGCCGGGTAGTAGACGCGGCCGATCTTGCCTTCCTTCCGGATCTCGATCTTCGAGGCCACCGGGTGGATGGAGCTCGTGGAGTTGTTGATGTACGAGATCGACCCGGTCGGCGGGACGGCCTGCAGGTTCTGGTTGTAGATGCCGTGCGCCCGCACGGACTCCTTCAGATCGCGCCAGTCGCTCTGGGTGGGAATGTGCACGCCGGCGTCGGCGAACAGCTGCCGCACGCGGTCGGTTTCGGGCTCCCACACCTGCTCGGTGTACTTGTCGAAGAATTCCCCCGACGCGTACTTCGATTCGGGGAATCCCTTGAAGTAGGTGCCGCGTTCGATCGCGATCCGGTTCGAGGCGCGCAGCGCGTGGAACAGCACCGTGTAGAAGTAGATGTTCGTGAAGTCGATCCCCTCGGCGGAGCCGTAGAAGATCCGCTCCCGCGCCAGGTACCCGTGCAGGTTCATCTGCCCGAGACCGATGGCATGCGACTCGTCGTTGCCCTTCTCGATCGACGGCACCGAGGCGATGCTCGTCTGATCGGACACCGCGGTCAGGCCACGGATCGCGACCTCGATGGTCTGCGCGAAATCGGGCGAGTCCATCGTCTTGGCGATGTTGAGCGAGCCGAGGTTGCAGGAGATGTCCTTGCCCACATGACTGTAGGACAGGTCGTCGTTGAACTCGGAGGGTGTGGAGACCTGCAGGATCTCCGAGCACAGGTTCGAGTGGGTGATCTTGCCGGCGATCGGGTTGGCCCGATTGACGGTGTCCTCGAACATCACGTACGGGTAGCCGGATTCGAACTGGAGCTCGGCGACGGTCTGGAAGAACTCGCGGGCCTTGATCTTCGACTTGCGGATGCGCTTGTCGTCGACCATCTCGTAGTACTTCTCGGTGACGTCGATGTCGGCGAACGGCCTGCCGTAGACACGTTCGACGTCGTAGGGCGAGAACAGGTACATGTCCTCGTTCTTCTTGGCGAGCTGGAAGGTGATGTCGGGGATCACGACGCCGAGGGACAGCGTCTTGATCCGGATCTTCTCGTCGGCGTTCTCGCGCTTGGTGTCGAGGAAACGGTAGATGTCGGGGTGGTGCGCGTGCAGGTACACGGCACCGGCACCCTGGCGGGCACCGAGCTGGTTGGCGTACGAGAACGAGTCCTCGAGCAGCTTCATGATCGGAATGACGCCGGACGACTGGTTCTCGATCTTCTTGATCGGCGCACCGTGCTCACGGATGTTGCTGAGCAGCAACGCAACCCCGCCACCACGCTTCGACAGCTGCAGCGCCGAGTTGATGGAGCGGCCGATCGACTCCATGTTGTCCTCGATGCGGAGCAGGAAGCAGCTCACCGGCTCACCGCGCTGCTTCTTGCCGGAGTTGAGGAAGGTCGGGGTGGCGGGCTGGAACCGTCCGGAGATGATCTCGTCGACGAGGTGCCGGGCGAGGACCTCGTCGCCGTCGGCAAGGGTCAGCGCGACCATGCACACGCGGTCCTCGAAGCGCTCGAGGTAACGCTTCCCGTCGAACGTCTTGAGCGTGTACGAGGTGTAGTACTTGAACGCGCCCAGAAACGTCGGGAAACGGAACTTCTTCGAATACGCCTGGTCGAACAGGGATTTGACGAACTCCCGCGAGTACTTGTCGAGGATCTCCGCCTCGTAGTAGTTCTCCTCGACGAGATAGTCGAGCTTCTCGTCCATGTTGTGGAAGAACACGGTGTTCTGGTTCACGTGCTGCAGGAAGTACTGACGGGCGGCGGCCACGTCCTTGTCGAACTGGATCTCCCCGTTCGGCCCGTACAGATTCAGCATCGCGTTGAGCGCGTGGTAGTCGAGCCCCTCGAGGGATTCGTCGGCCTTGACGGTCGCGGCCGGAGCGGGATCGGTAACGGTCACAGTGCTGCCCCTACTCGGAAGGTGTGGAAGGTGGCCGCGCCGACACGGTCGGAGCGGTACTCGGCGGGTGCGGCAGGGCGCGCCTGCCTCGTCGTCAGGTCGTCTGCAGGGTCCGTGCCCAGAACCGGGCGAGTCCGTCCCGAACCCGCTCGACGTCGTCGGCCGTGCCCATGAGCTCGAAGCGGTACAGGTACGGCACACGGCACTTGCGCGAGACGATGTCGCCGGCGAAGCAGAACGATTCGCCGAAATTGGTGTTGCCCGCGGCGATCACGCCGCGGATGAGGCTTCGGTTGTGTTCGTTGTTGAGGAACCGGATCACCTGCTTGGGCACGAAGCTGGTGTCGCGGCCGGTGATCGTCGTGCCACCACCGTAGGTGGGGACAACGAGGACGTACGGACGGTGCACCTCGAAGGCACCCTCACGATCGTGCAGCGGGATCCGAACGGAGGGGATTCCGAGTTTCTGCACGAATCGGTGGGTGTTCTCCGAGGCGCTCGAGAAGTACACGAGGGAGCCCTCCGGAACGGAGGCCTCCTGAATCGACCCCTGCGAGGTCATCTCTACTCACCAACTCTTCGATCGACATGTACGAAGACCGGCCACCGACGGTTGCCCGGGTCAGCCGAGCCGGGAGGGTTCGCGGCCTCAGGCCGCGACTGCGAGCGCCTTGATGCGGTCGGGGCGGAAGCCGGACCAGTGGTCGTCTCCGGCCACGACGACCGGCGCCTGGAGGTACCCCAGCGCCATGACATAGTCACGGGCCTCGGGGTTCTCGGAGATGTCGACGACGTCGTACTCGATGCCGGCCTTGTCGAGGGCACGGTAGGTGGCGTTGCACTGGACGCAGGCGGGCTTGGTGTAGACGGTGATGCTCATGGTTCCCCTTTTCACTAGGTCGCGAACGACCGACGGCCGACTGCTGCATGTGCGCTCGGAATACCCGTCGTATCCACTCGATCCCACTTCCCCGAGAGACCGATGCCGTATGGGCGTTCCAGCGTTCTAGACACTACACCTTGTGGCCGACAGATACCTAGAACCCAGGATGTTGTGACTTACATTCTTGATATTCCCAGGTCGCCACCTCCTCGACGGGCCCTTTGCGAGACTTCTGCACGTCGGCCCCCGGACTACATCACAGTGCCGTCGGACACAGCGTGAGAGCACCCCGGGGGGGCGCTACCTCCACCGCGGAACCCAGTGTGGCGCACGCCACCGACAGATCGGTCACGTCGCCCACGCTAAACCCCGAAGGTTAGCCGAGGCTTGCCTGAAGCAGGGTCGTCCGGTATTCACCCGATAGGAGAAAGCGTTGCCCACATCCCTGATCCGCCGGCGCCGGTTCGGCGTACGGTTCGCTGCCGCCGTCGGCGCCCTGGCACTCGGCCTCACCGCGACCGCATGTTCGTCCGACGACGACGGTTCCGCAGCGGATTCCACCGCCTCGTCCGCCGCGGCGGAGACGACCGGTCAGTGGCCCCGCACGATCGAGACGGCACAGGGCCCGGTCACGATCGAGTCGCAGCCTCAGCGCATCGTGTCCACGAGCGTGACCCTCACCGGTTCGCTGCTCGCCCTCGACGCCCCCGTGCACGGTACCGGCGCCCAGCCGGCCAGCACCGTCACCACCGAGTCGGGGCTGTTCACACAGTGGGCCGACGTCGCCGAGGAACGCGGCGTCGAGATCCTCCACCAGAGGTGAACCGAACCTCGAGGCGATCACCGCCGCGACACCCGACCTGATCGTGGTGTCCACGAGCGGCGCGGATTCGGCGCTCGACAACCTCGACACGCTGTCGCAGATCGCGCCGACACCGGCCATCGACTACTCCGACAAGTCGTGGGAGGAACTGACCACCCTGCCCGCGACGGCGGTGGGCAAGGAGGACCGCGCCGAGGAACAGCTCGGCGAGTTCGACGCGAGGATCGAAGAGGCCGCGGCCGCGATCGCACCGGCGATCGCCGCAGACCCCACCGTCAACATTCTGACGTACAACACGCCGCAGGAATCGAAGATCTTCACGGCCGAGTCCGCGCAGGGACACCTGGCGACCCGCCTCGGATTCACCCTGGCAACGGTCCCGGCCGAGGTTGCGGATCCGGGCTCCGCGAGCGGCCGGTCCGACATCATCTCTGCCGCCGTCGAGAACCTGCCTCTCGCATTGACCGGCGGCACGACCTTCATCATCAACGCGCAGCAGGACGACGCCGACCGGCTGCTGGCCGATCCGACGCTCGCGACCGTGCCGTCGGTGCAGGCCGACGCCGTGTACCCGCTCGGTCACGACAGCTTCCGCCTGGATTACTTCAGCGCGAACAACGTCGTCGACCGGATCGTCGCCGCACTGGGCTGACGGCGCCGCACACGGACGAACGCGGCGGGGCCGGAATCCTCACGGATTCCGGCCCCGCCGCGATTTCCGCGCGCAGCAGCGTGCACCGCGGAGTCGGTCGCGTCGCGATCAGGCGTTCTCGAGCACCTTCGTGGCAGCGACCAGCGACTCGACGACGGCACCGATCTGCTGTGCGGTCTCGCCGTGATCCTTGGCGTGGGCACCGGCGAACTTGCCGAAGGTCTCACCGACGGCCAGTGAGCCACCCTCGACGACGGTGCCGCCCGCGATCCCGACCGCCTTGACGGTGTCGTCGAGGGCCCACTTGGCGGCGTTCGGACTCGGCGACTGGCTCACGACCGCGACCGGCTTGGCGCGCAGCGCACCCGCACCGTAGGGGCGCGACGCCCAATCGATGGCGTTCTTGAGGACGGCGCTGGTGGTGCCGTTGTACTCCGGGGTGACGAGCAGGACCGCGTCCGCGTCGGCGACGGCCTCACGCAGTGCGGCCGCCGCGGCCGGGACGGTCTCGCCGTCGAGATCCTCGTTGTAGAAGGGGATGTCCGCGAGTCCGTCGAACACGGATACCTCGACGCCCTCCGGAGCGACCGCGGCGGCGGTCTCGGCGAGCTGACGGGAGACTGCGGCGGAGCGCAGGCTACCGGGGAGTGCGAGTACGCGGGTCTGGGCCATGATGTGTCCTTCGAGGTCCGTGGTCATTGACTACGCAATGATAAGCGGACCGCGGTCCCTTTCTGTTCCCGGGCCCGCTAGAGTGTGACCTTGTGAACATCCCCCTGCCCCTCGCCGACCCGGACGGGACCGAACGCTGCGATGCCGCGCGCAACCGCGCACGACTGCTCGACGCAGCCGCGCTGCTCGTCTCCGAGCACGGTGCCGACAGCGTGTCCATGGATGCCGTCGCCGCACGGGCCGGAGTGGGCAAGGGCACGGTCTTCCGGAGGTTCGGTTCCCGCGCCGGACTGATGGCCGCTCTCCTCGACCACAGCGAACGCGAGTTCCAGCACGCGTGTCTCCACGGACCGCCTCCACTCGGCCCCGGCGCACCACCGATCGAGCGGCTCGTCGCGTTCGGACGGGCTCGGATCGACCTCGTCGAGATCCAGGGCGAGGTGCTGCGCGCCGTCGAATCGGCCGTCGGATCCCGGTATTCCGCACCCGCCCGGCAGGTGTCGCTCATCCACGTCGAATCACTGCTCCGCGAGGCACGGACCGGCGGCGACACCCGTCTGCTCGCCGAATCACTGCTCGCCTCCCTCGAGGCAGCGCTGGTCCTGCACCTGTGGCGCGACCTGGGACATCCACTGACCCATCTCGGCGACAACTGGTCCGACCTCGTGCATCGCATCGGTGCAGCGCCCGGCGCGCCGGACGGTGCCGCTCACGGCAGACACCCAGTACGGTGAGCCGATGACCCGAGCCCTGCGCGTCCTCGTCCTGATGTCGCTGACGGTCGCCGCGGCCGCCTGCGGTACCGATTCGGCGGAGACGAACGAACCCGCCTCTCCCGACGATCTGATCGGGCGGACGTTCGTGTCCACCGACGTCACCGGCACCCCGATCCCGGGTGACGGTCCCCTGACGGTCGAGTTCCCCGAGCCCGGGCGCATCGCCGCGACCGCCGGATGCAACCGGTTCGTCGGCTCCGTCGATCTCGCCGACGGCTCGATCGCCGCCCCGGCGCTCGCGAGCACGATGATGGCCTGCCCTCCCCCACGCGACGGCGCCGACCAGTGGCTGAGCACCCTGTTCGACGCGCAGCCGCAGTGGACCCTCGACGGGGACGTCCTCGTGCTCACCGGCGCCGGCACCACCGTCACGCTCGGTGACAAGAAGGTCGTCGACCCCGACCGACCGGTCACCGGCACCGAGTGGACGGTGACGACGTTGCGCACCCCCGACGCAGTGACCTCGTCGCTCACGTTGGAGACGGCGGCGCCCACGCTGATTCTCGCCGACGACGGAACCGTCAGCGGCAGCACCGGATGCAATCGTTTCTCCGGCCCCGCCGAGGTCGGCGACGGCACGATCACGTTCGGCGCGCTGGCCACCACTCTCGCGGCGTGCATCGACCCGGAGACCACCGAGATCGAACGGCACATCCTCGGTGTGCTGGCCGGCGAAACCACCTACGTGGTCGACGGACCGACCATGACGCTCACCGCCGAGGACGGCACGAACGGACTCGGTCTGACGGCGCGGTGACCGACGTCGGGGCGGTCAGTACCGTTCGGTGAGCCATCGCGCGAGTACCGCCGCGCTCGCGTCGACCCGGTCCGGCCAGTCCATCGCCGAATCGTCGGCGTTGTCGCTGACGTGTTTGACGAGCCTGCACCGGGCACCCAGGTGCGCCGCGGCATGGGCGATCGCGTAGCCCTCCATGTCGACGAGGTCGGCGCGCGTCGCGAGTGCATCCCTCACCTGGGCGTCGGAGACGAAGGCGTCCCCGGTCGCGAGGACGGTGCCGTCGCCGTCGTCGACGGACAGGCTGTCGCGGGCAGGGTATCCGAGGCTCCGCAGAACCTCCCCGCTGAAATCGTGGTTGATCACGGTCGACGGCACGAACAGTCCGCTGTGGTGGCCGTGCAGCGCACCGGCGGTGCCGATGTTCACGACGAGGGGTCGTTCCGACGCCGGATACCGGGAGAGCGCCGCGGCGACCGCCACTGCCGCATCGACCTTGCCGATACCGACGACCAGTACCTCGAACCGCTCGGGCACGTGCGCTGCTTCGGCCTTCGTGGCGGATACGACGAGTAGTTCCTGCACCTGCTGCACCTTCATCCGAACCATCCGAATCCCGGGGTTGCCGTTCCGGGGTTTCCGTCGTCGCCCCGTGCCGGGCACGACGGTACTCCGCACCGCGTCCCGCGGGGGCCGGTGGGATCGCCGGGCACACACCGAGCGTGCCCGCGCCGCGCGCGGGCCCGGCCGCTACAGTTCTGCCATGACCAACCTTCGCGATCGGATCATCGAGGAACTCGGGGTCCGGCCCACGATCGACCCGCAGGACGAGATCCGGTCGCGGGTGCAGTTTCTCGCCGACTATCTGCGGTCCACCCCGGCCAGGGGATTCGTGCTCGGGATCAGCGGCGGTCAGGACAGCACCCTCACGGGACGGCTGACGCAACTCGCCGCCGAGAAGCTGCGCGCCGAAGGCCACAGCGCCGAGTTCATCGCGGTCCGGCTCCCCTACGGCGAACAAGCCGACGAACACGATGCACAGATCGCACTCGACTTCATCCGGCCCGACCGCTCGTTCCGCGTCGACGTGAAGCCGGGAGCCGACGCCACCGCCGGTGAGGCAGCGGAGGGCATCCGCGAGCTCCTCGGCCCGGACGTTGCGCTCCGGGATTTCGTGCGCGGCAACATCAAGGCACGCGAACGCATGATGCTGCAGTACGCGATCGCCGGCGAACTCGGCCACCTGGTGGTCGGTACCGACCACGCCGCGGAGGCCGTGACCGGGTTCTTCACCAAGTTCGGCGACGGCGGTGTCGACCTGACCCCGCTCACCGGGCTGACCAAACGGCAGGGGGCCGCGTTGCTGCGCGCTCTCGGTGCACCGGACAGCACCTGGCAGAAGGTCCCCACCGCGGACCTCGAGGACGACCGGCCCGCGTTGCCCGACGAGGTGGCGCTCGGCATGACGTACGCACAGATCGACGACTACCTCGAAGGCGCCGACGTACCCGCGGAGGTCGCGGAGAAGGTGGAGCGGATCTTCCTCGCCACCCGGCACAAACGCACCGTGCCGGTCACGCCACTCGACACCTGGTGGCGCTGAACCCGCCGGGCACGCCGGTCAGCCGCCGGCGAACGGCGGCAGCACGTCGACACGGGAGCCGACCGGGTGGGTGAGGTCGCGCGTCAGCTCACCCTGGACCCCGGAGGGGGAACCGCCCGGGCCGGCCGGTTCGACGAGATACGCCGCGACCGACAGCACCCGCCGCATGTCGGTGCCGTAGCGATCGAGGAGTGCCGCGCGCAGCGCGCCGAGATCGGCACCGCGCGGAAGGTCCACGGTCTCCTTGTCCCGCCCTGCCGCATCCGCGGCGGCGGCGAAGTACCGCACCTCGATCCCGTTCAACTGCTCACCCACCGATGGCTCCCATACTGCGTTGCGGCGGAACGAAATCCGCCGCGTCGATACCGTGTCCGGCCCACTTGTTCCACATCGCACCGCGCCAGACGGCAGCGAGTTCCTCGTCCGTCGCACCGCCCCGCAGCGCCGCACGAAGGTCGGTTTCGCGGTCGCTGAACAGGCACGACCGGACGGTGCCCTCGGCGGTCAGGCGCGTGCGATCGCACGACGAACAGAACGATCGGGTGACCGACGCGATGATCCCCACCGTCGCCGGTCCACCGTCGACGAGCCAACGCTCGGCCGGTGCCGTCGGGTCTTCCCGACCGTGCTCGGTAAGGGCGAACCGCTTCCCGAGCACGTCGAGCAGTCGCTGGGCGGGAACCATGTTCGCGCGCGCCCACTCGTGGTCGGCGTCGAGCGGCATCTCCTCGATGAACCGCAGTTCGACGTGCTCGTCGAGGCACCACCGCAGCAGGTCCGCGGCGCCGCCGAGGGTTTCCGGCATGAGCACGGCATTGATCTTCACGCGTTCGAGACCGGCGGCTCGTGCGGCACGGATCCCGGCGATGACGGAGTCGAGGCGGTCGCGACGGGTCAGTTTCGCGAAGTGCGCACGGTCGACGGTGTCGAGGGAGATGTTGATGCGGGTCAGTCCGGCGTCGGCCAATGCCTGTGCGCGGTGCTCGAGACCGACGGCGTTGCTGGTCAGCGCGAGAGGCACGGACGGCGCGATCCGTCGACAGCCCCCGATGATGTCCTCGAGGTCGCGTCGCATGAGCGGTTCGCCGCCGGTGAACCGCACCTCGTGGACACCGAGCAGTCGTGTCGCCACCCCGACCAGACGGACGATCTCGTCGGCCGTCAACAGTTGTTCGCGGGGGATCGCCGGCAGCCCTTCCTCGGGCATGCAGTAGGTGCAGCGCAGAGAACACTTCTCCGTGATGGACACGCGCAGGTCGCGGGCCACCCGGCCGAATCTGTCGACGAGGTGGGGCACGTCGGGGCGGTCCGACACGTCGTCCACCTCCGCGTGGAGCGACGGGATACCCACGTTCACGACTGTCACGCGATCACCGCCCTCATGTCGTCAGTATGCCCATCGGACCGGTCCGGATGAACAGCAATATCCAACACGATCCGATCTGGTTGTCGGCCACGACACGTCGGGTACCCCCGTTCCGGCACCGCGCGGCGGCGTCCGGGGACACCTCCACGGCGCCCGGTACGGTAATGACCATGACAAGCGGCAGACGGTCCGTCGAAGAACACGTGCAGCACGTCGCGCGGCTGCTCGAGCCGCTGCGCACGGCCGGTTCGGTGACGATTCCGCTGGCCGCTGCGCTGGGTCGGACACTCACCGAGACGATCCACGCACCGATCGACCTGCCCGCGTTCCGCAACTCCCAGATGGACGGATACGCGGTGTCCGCGGCATCGTTGGTCGGCGCACCGGTGACTCTGCCGGTGGCGTCCGTGGTCGCGGCCGGCGATGCCGTGTCGGCACTGCCGCCCGGCGCTGCACTGAAGATCATGACCGGTGCACCGATCCCCGACGGCGCGGACGCCGTCGTGCCGGTCGAGGACACCGACGCCGGCTCGGAGAACGTCCTGATCCGGCGGCCCGTCGGCCCCGGCGAGTTCGTCCGCGAGGCCGGAAGCGACATCCGCGCCGGCGCACCGATGCTGGAATCCGGCACCCACCTCGCCGCCCGGCACATCGCCGCGCTCGCCGCGGTGGGGATCACCGCGGTGCCGATTCGGCGTCGCGTCCGGGTCGCGGTGATCTCCACCGGCAGTGAGCTCGTCACGGCCGGTCATCCGCTGCCCGCGGGAAAGATCTACAACTCGAACGGTCCGGCGCTCGCCGCGAGCGCCCTCGCGAACGGCGCGGACATCGTGTCGATCGACCACAGTTCCGACGATCGCGACGAGTTCGCGCGGATGCTCGCCCACGCGGTGTCGGTCGCCGACGTCGTCTTCACCTCCGGAGGTGTGTCGAAGGGCGACTTCGAGGTGGTCAAGGATTGTCTCGGACCGCTGGGCGGGGAGTTCGTGTCGGTGGCGATGCAGCCCGGCGGGCCGCAGGGCACCGCCGTCGTCGACGGGGTGCCGGTCCTCGCGTTCCCCGGCAACCCGGTGAGCACCCTCGTCTCCTTCGAGGTGTTCGCGCGCCCACTGTTGCGTGAGCTCACCGGATTGCCGGCCGTCGCCCCGGTGGAGCTGCCGCTGTCGGCGCCGGTGACATCGATACCGGGTCGCCGCCAGTTCCTGCGAGGACGCCTCGACGGCACCACCGTCACCTCGATGGCCGGGCACGGATCCCACCTCGTGGCGGCGATGGCGACCGCGGACGCGCTCCTCGACATTCCCGCCGACACCGATGCCCTCGACACCGGAGACCTCGTGAAAGTGCTGCCCCTGTGAGTGAATTGAGTCATGTCGACGACCAGGGCCGCGCGCGGATGGTGGACGTGTCCGCGAAGGCGGACACGACACGGACCGCCGTCGCGGCCGGGGAACTGTCCACCACGGCCGAGGTCGTGGCACTGGTACGCGCCGACGACATGCCCAAGGCGGATGTGCTCGCCACCGCCCGCATCGCGGGAATCGCCGCGGCGAAGCGCACCTGGGAGCTGATCCCGCTGTGCCATCAGCTGGCGTTGTCCTCGGTGAAGGTGACGTTCGGGTTCACGGACACCGCGATCACCATCGAGGCGACAGCGAAGACGAAGGGTCCCACCGGCGTCGAGATGGAGGCCCTCACCGCTGTCGCGGTCGCGGGCCTGACGCTGCACGACATGGTCAAGGCCGTCGATCCCGCGGCCGTTCTCGGTGGGGTCCGTCTGCTCGCGAAGGACGGCGGCAAGCGCGGACAGTGGCGCCGCGACGACCGGGACGACGCGGCGGAGAGCTCCGCGACGTCGGAGCCCGGTGTCGTGCAACGGTCCGCGACGGTCGTGGTGTCGTCGACCGGCGTCGCCGCGGGAAGCCGCGAGGACCGGACCGGGCCCGTCATCCGGGACTGGCTCCGCGACCGCGGTTTCACCGTGCGCGGCCCGCTCGTTCACGCGGACGCCGCGATACCCGCGGGCCTGGCCGATGCCCTCACCGGTGCGCCCGCGCTGGTGATCACGACCGGCGGGACGGGAGCCTCGCCCACCGATCGGACCCCCGAGGCCACCCGCGCCGTGCTCGACCGCGAGTTGCCCGGCGTCGCCGACGCGATCCGGCGCCGCGGTCTCGACGTCACCCCCCACGCGGTACTGTCGCGCGGTGTGGCGGGGTTGGCCGGACGCACCGTCATCGTGAACCTGCCCGGCTCGCCCGGTGGTGTCGCGGACGGACTGGCCGCCCTCGAACCGATTCTCGATCATCTGCTGGCCCAAGTGTCCGGAGGCGGAGCCCATGAGTGACCTGCTCGCGCGAATCTCGTCGGAGCCCCTCGACCCGGCGGCGGTCGACGCCGCGGTCGCCGGTCCGGAGCACGGCGCGGTGGTGCTGTTCACCGGTGTCGTGCGCAACCACGACGGCGGGCAGGCGGTGACCGCCCTCGAGTACCGGGCGCACCCCGACGCGGAAGCCTTCCTACGGCAGTGCTGCGAGGAGGTCGTCGACGAGACGGGTCTGCCCGTGGCGGCGGTGCATCGTGTCGGCGACCTGGTCGTGGGTGATCTCGCGCTCGTCGCCGCCGTCGCCGCACCGCACCGCGCGGAGGCGTTCGCGACGTGCGCGGATCTCGTCGAACGCATCAAGCACGGAGTGCCGATCTGGAAGCGTCAACGCTTCACCGAGGGCGCCTCGGAGTGGGTGGGCCTGTAGGGCCGGGAGTCGACCGGTTCCGCGGGCTCGGGTGTCGTGCGTGTCACGGCGTGGCGGGTACCCGCGGGCCGGTGCGGTACGCTCGACAGGTCAGGATGTCACGACGACATCCACCGTCGTGGGTTACCGGCGGGCCGGACGCGTACCGGCTCGCACGCACTGAGCACCGGCCTTCCTCGCGGCGATCCCACCCCGCACCTTCGGAACCCGTGTGTGTTCCGCTGCGTGCACACGCCGTATCCGAAAGGCAGTACCCACGCGTGACCACGTCTTCCTCCGATCCGTCCTTCGCCGAACTCGGGGTGCCCCGCACCCTCGTCGCGACCCTGCAGGACTCCGGGATCACCCGGCCGTTCCCCATCCAGGCCGACACCCTGCCCGACTCGCTCGCCGGCCGTGACGTCCTCGGCCGAGGCCGCACCGGTAGCGGCAAGACCCTCGCCTTCTCGATCCCGCTCACCGCTCGCCTGGCGGGTCGTTCGACACGGGAGGCCGGACGCCCCCGCGGTCTCGTGCTCGCGCCCACCCGCGAGCTGGCGACCCAGATCGCCGCGACTGTCGAGCCGCTCGCGCACACCGCCGGTCTGCGCGTGACGACGATCTTCGGCGGTGTCTCGCAGAACCGTCAGGTCGACGCCCTGCGCCGCGGCGTCGACATCGTCATCGCGTGCCCGGGCCGGCTCGAGGATCTGATGCGTCAGGGCTTCGTGCATCTCGACGGGGTGGAGGTCACCGTCCTCGACGAGGCCGATCACATGGCCGATCTCGGATTCCTCCCGGGCGTCACCCGGATCCTCAACGCCACCTCGAAAGACGGTCAGCGCCTTCTGTTCTCGGCGACGCTCGACAACGGAGTGGACAAACTCGTCAAGAAGTTCCTGCACGACCCGGTGCTGCACTCCGTGGACGAGGCCACCTCCCCGGTGACCGCGATGACCCACCACGTGTTCGACGTCTCGAACACCGACGTGAAGAAGGATCTGATCCGCACCCTCGCGTCGGGCACGGGTCGGCGAATCCTGTTCATGCGGACCAAGCACCAGGCCCGCAAGCTCGCCAAACAGCTCACCGCATCGGGTATCCCCGCGGTGGACCTGCACGGCAACCTGTCGCAGAACGCACGCGACCGCAACCTCGCGGCGTTCTCGTCCGGTGAGGCCCGGGTGCTCGTCGCGACCGACGTCGCGGCGCGCGGAGTGCACGTCGACGACGTCGAACTCGTCGTGCACGTCGATCCACCGGCCGAACACAAGGCGTACCTGCACCGGTCCGGTCGCACGGCGCGCGCCGGCAGCAGCGGCGACGTCGTCACCCTCGTGTTGCCCGATCAGCGCAAGGATCTCGCCGCGATCATGCGGAAGGCCGCGATCGACGTCCGTCCGGTGTCGGTGACCGCCACGTCCGAGCACGTGCTGAAGCTGGTCGGTGAGGTCGCGCCGCACGTGCCGCCGAAGCCGTCCACTCCGCAGCAGCCGTCCGGATCGTCCCGGCCGGGACGCGCGGGTGGTGGCCGCCCTGGCGGAGCGCCCCGCCAGGGCGGCGGTGCGCGGCAGAGCGGGGAATCACGCCGGGCAGGCGGCTCCCGTCAGGGCGGCGGCTCCCGTCAGGGAAGCGGTCGGCAGGGCGAGAACGCCGCACGCCGCGGGGATTCTCCGCGTCAGGGCGGCGACGGTCGGCGCGGGGCCTCCGCGCAGGGCACACGTCGGCGCGGACCGCGTCGCGCCTCGACGGAACGCTGAGACTCAGCGCGGCGTGAACCGGTGCACGGCGTACATGGCGTCCGCCGACACCGGTTCCACCGCGACGCACCGGTCGAGACGCCCGCGCACCGCGTCGGGGTCCAGATCGGCGCCGATGACGACGAGCCGGGTGCCGTCCGGCACGTCGTCGCCGCGGCCGGGCGGTTCGAAGCGGATGTGGTCACCGACGGTGTGCAGGACGTAACTGCCCGCCTGCAGACCGGCCGCGACCCGCACGAATCCTTTGATCCGGAACACTCCCGCGGGTTGGTCCTCCAGGAAGTCGACGAGGGCCCGGGGATGCAGCGGTGTCGACGAGGCGAAGGTGATCGTGTCGTAGCCGTGGTGCAGGTGCGAGTGGTCGTCGTCGAGTTCGCGCATCAACGCGTCGAGGGTGAGCTGTTCTCCGGGTTGCGGGTCGCTGCGCTGAGCGACGTCGAACAGCATCGACGGGTCGATGCGCGCGTGCTCTGCGGACACGACGGGCGCCCGGGAGTTGAGTGCGCACAGGGTGCCGAGCAGGTCGTCGTGGGTGTCGCCGGCGATCCGGTCGATCTTGTTGACGACGACCAGGTCGGCGAGGGTGACGTGCTGATCGAGTTCGGGGTGTCGCTCACGGGTGGCGTCGAACTCGACGGCGTCGACGACGAGCACGAGACCGCCGTAGGTGACGTGCTCGTTCCCGGATCCGACGACGAGCCGGATCATGTTGCGGGGCTCGGCCAGTCCGCTGGCTTCGACGACGATGGCGTCGAGATCGGACTTCGGGTGGGCGAGTCTGTCGAGCATGCCGTCCATGTCGCTGACGTCGACCGCGCAGCACAGGCATCCGTTGCTGAGCGAGACCATGGAGTCGACCTGGCCGGCGACCATCATCGAGTCGATGTTGACGGAGCCGAAGTCGTTGACTATCACGCCGATGCGGGCGCCGCGGGTGTTCCTCAGCAGATGGTTGAGCAGCGTGGTCTTGCCGGCACCCAGAAAGCCCGCCACGACCACGACCGGAATCCGCCGTTCGGCCACGCGTGTTCCTCCCGATCGTCGATCGGCCCATCCTAGCCGTGCGCGTTTGTGGTAGCTGGAGCTACCACAAACGCGCACGGGTGGGGGTCAGTTGCCGCGCCTGATCCACTCCTCCAAGTGGGGTGCTTCGGTGCCGATCGTGGTGCCGTCACCGTGCCCGGTGTGCACCTTCGTCTCGGCCGGCAACGTGAACAGCCGGTCGCGGATCGACCCGATGATCGTCGGGAAGTCCGAGAACGATCGTCCCGTCGCACCGGGGCCGCCGGAGAACAGGGTGTCGCCGGTGAACAACTCCCCCGCCTCCGGCATGTACAGGCACGTCGAGCCCGGCGAATGCCCCGGTGTCGCGATGGCGACGAGATCGGTACCGGCGACACGGATACGTTCGCCGTCCACGAGGGTGCCGTGCGACACACCGGGGTGGGTCATCTCCCACAGCACGTCGTCGGCCGGATTCAGCAGGACCGGCGCGTCGAGCCGCTCCGACAGCTCCGGCGCGACCGTGATGTGGTCGTTGTGGGCGTGGGTGCACACGATCGCGACGACCGTCCGGTCGCCGACCGCCTCGACGATC
>Ga0123334_1000733_pt1 | contig 44495 bp, 45 predicted proteins | sample BiotimSIPDNA_FD_89706 | JGI IMG/M metagenome (GOLD analysis project Ga0123334, IMG submission 89706) | Anaerobic biogas reactor microbial communites from Washington, USA - Biogas_R1 time_0 SIP DNA | ecosystem: Engineered > Bioreactor > Anaerobic > Unclassified | place: Washington, USA...
TCATGTGCTCGATTCCGCCGGTCATGACTATGTCACATCTGCCGGATATTATGGCTTCTGCTCCGAAGGCTATGGCCTGGGAACCGGAGGAGCAGAATCTGTTTACGGTCACGGCCGGAACGCTTTCCGGGATCCCGGCATAACGGGCGGTTATGCGGGCGGTGTTCATGCCGCAGGCTTGTTCCGGTGTGGCTGCTCCCCAAATTACGTCGTCTATCATTTCGGCCTTAAAGTTGGGGCCGCATCTTTTGATGGCTTCTTCCATGCACAGTTTGCCCAAAAATTCGGGACGGGTATCTCGAAGGGTTCCCCGCGGAGCTTTTCCTCCCGCTGTGCGTACTGCTGATACGATAACAGCTTCTCTCACTTTTTATACCTCCCTAGTGTATTATTACCGTGCTACCTAGTTCCGTAAAGGTTTGCCGGTTTTCAACAGAGACATAATCCTATCCTGAGTCTTCTTCTGGCCACACAAGCTTAAGAATGCTTCTACTTCCAAATCCAAAAGATATTGTTCAGTTATCATGGAACCTTTAATAGCATCCCCTCCAGCCAAAACGTCTGCAATCTTGCAAGCGATAAACCAGTCGTATTCACTGGCGACACCTGAAAGAACCATCTGTTTAACCGCCAGCTTCAGCAGTGCGGTATCATTTTTACCCGGAGCAGGAACCGATCTGCTAACCGGCGGGGTGTAATCCTCTTCCAACATCTTCAGTACGCGTTTCTTGGCATCTGATACCAGGAAGTCGTTATTCATTGATATTCCATCCGTAGGTTTAAGGTATGACAGTCTTACTCCTTCCTTGGCACTGGTTGCTACCGCGGCGGTAGCCATGTTCTGGAAAGAAGGAATAAGAAAGTCTACCAGGAAAGGACCTTGAACACCTTTGGTTCTTTCAATAGCTTTCAATGTCGCTTCTTTACATCCGCCTGCGGCCGGCAATAGACCTACCCCTACTTCAACCAAGCCTATGTAGGTTTCAGCCGCTGCCTGAGCAGCAGAGCCGTGCATTACTATTTCACAACCGCCGCCGAGGGTCTGTCCATAGGGAGCTACCACCACCGGCTTAAGCGAGTATTTGAGAGCCAGGTTCATATCCTGATTTCTCTTCAAAGCCTTCGCCAGATCATCCCAGGCATTAGTTTCAATGGCGCCAACGACACCGGTCAGATCGGCACCTACACAGAAGTTTTTTCCGCCTCCGGTGATAACCATGCCCTCCCAGTTCTTGTCCATTTCGGCTTTAGCCAGCTCCATAGCTGCCACCAGCTCTGGAGATATGGCGTTATTCTTGGAATGTAATTGCAGACAGACTACGCCGTCGCCGATATCATAAAGGGTACCGGCAGGCTCAGAAAATACCACCTTATTGTCCTGTTTCAGCTTGACGAAATTAACGACCTTTTCATTGGCAGGAACCGGCTTGTAAGCTTTGTCAGGAATTGAATAGTAGTATTCAACCCCATTTTCTTCTTTATAGAAGGCAGTAATTCCTGCTGCAAACATTTCCTTAACCCATGGTGCAACCGCTCCGCCTTCCTCTTCGATACGAGCCACATACTTGGGCAGGTCCAAACCGTTCCACATTTTCAGAGGTCCGGATTTATGATTGTAGCCCCACTCCATCGCATTATCTATATTTACTATATCATCAGATATCTCCGGAATCTTCGCCGTTGCATACTGTAAAGTACTGCTGTTCATTTTCCATACCAGCTGTGCGGCTTTGTCGTTACCCTCGTAGAATGCCGCCAGTTTCTCCGGCAGAGTCTTAGCCGCTTTGGCCGCTTCCAGGCTAGGGAATTCTGCAGCTTTCTGGGGTCCATATTCGAAAGTTTCGGGGTCCAGCATCAATTTCTCTTTACCGACCCGCTTGTAGAAACCACCCTTAGTTTTGTTCCCCAGGACACCCTTTTCCATCATTTTCAGGAATAATTCCGGTACTTCGTAAAGGAATTTTTCCGCCGGATCATTCAAAACACCATGTATGGACTGGGTCCCGTTAACAGCTATATCCAGTCCAACCAGATCCATCAACCCAAAGGATCCGGTCTTGGGCCTGCCAATAGCCGGACCGCAAATAGCATCGATTTCTGAAAAAGTAAGGTCCAGTTCTTTCATTAATCTGGCAATACTAGGTCCTCCCTGATTGCCAAAACGGTTAGCAATAAATCCAGGAGTATCCTTACACCATACGATACTCTTGCCCAGTACTCGCTCCCCAAAGTCTGCCATAAACTGTAAGACTTCGGGATCGGTATCTGCTCCCGGAATTATTTCCAAAAGCTTCATGTAGCGGACTGGATTGAAGAAGTGGGTCCCCAGCCAGTTCTTACGAAATTCTAAAGGCATGTCCTCAGCCATGACAGTGATGGAGATGGTGGAAGTGTTTGAGCTGACAATAGCTCCCGGTTTTATATATGGAGCGATTTTATTAAGAACATCTTTCTTGATGGCCAACTTCTCCGGAACAGCTTCGACGATCCAGTCACATTCCTTTAACCACTCCAGGTTATCTTCCATATTGCCCGGTGTTATGTAATCAACATCTTCTTTAGTATATAACTGAGCTGGACGACTTTTTAAAAGGCCATCCCTGTTTCGCTGGGCTATCTGATTTCTAGCTACCGGATTGGTCTTGTCTGCATCGGAAAGATTTCCGGGGACGATGTCCAGAAGATAACTGCTGATACCTGAAGCTGCACATTGCGCGGCAATTCCGCTCCCCATGGTACCTGATCCAAGTATTGCTACTTTTCTAATCCTTCTTTTCACCAATTCTACCTCCCGTTCTCGTTTTGTCCTAAAAGTTGCTGCCCCAATACGACGTATCAACCTGCAATCCGATAAATCCCCCCCTTCTTCTCCCGAGATCAACCAGGAAAAAACAGCGTATTTAAACTGTCATCAGGTTTTATGGATTATTCATGCTAAGTCTGGTCGGCCTCCCCGGTTACTTGGAGCTTGACTCTCTCAATAAACCTCAGGCAAAATTTTCTGTCTATTTTGATTGTGATGGTTGGCAAAATTAAATGTGATTGATTTGTCCCCGTTGCGGGCCCGGTTTCTTTTAGCCCGATTTCTTTGTGCTACTCTTATCCTGATCCAATCATGAAGAAATTGAAATGTAACAAATACTGCTATAAAAATGCTTATAGAAATGCAACAAATATTATAGAAGGCCATTTCTTAAATAGGAGTGCTTGTGCTGCATAGAATAATTCTTAATGAATGATGGCTCAGACAATATGTTTTCTTTATCTTACCATATTATTACGATTCGGAAAGCCCCAATTTATTAAACACCCTTGCCAACTGTTTTATGTGGGCATCATCTTAATTGCCTCAGGCTTCGGACAACAAACCGGATGTCTTTATACACCCGGTTTTAGCAGTATAATCTAACGGTATACGCTGAATTCTCAGCATCCCCGCTTTATTCGCTGAAATTAATTGCTGTTCTTAATATTATTTTAAGAAATCCCTCTTAGCTGGTGTTACAAATAACTCTCTTATTTGTTTTTGAAATTAGGTTTCCGTTTCTCCAAGAAAGCCATTAAGCCTTCTCTCATATCTTCGGTTGCGAAACACTCAGCAAACAGTTCTCTTTCAATCAGAAGTCCGGTTCTAAGATCAGTTTCGATGCCCAGATCCATAGCACTCTTACAGAACTTAAGGGCTACAATTGACTTGGACATAATTGTCTTAGCCATGGCCCTCGCTTCTTCCATGATCTGTTCATGAGGAACCACCCGATTGACCAAGCCTATTTCATAAGCCCTTTCAGCATTTATGGGTTTTCCGGTATAACACATCTCCTTGGCGATTCCCATGCCCACCAGTCTGGGTAATCTTTGGGTGCCGCCGCCGCCCGGAATAATCCCTAAATTGATTTCAGCCTGGCCAAAGGAAGCTTTTTCCGATGCGATTCTAATATCACAACACATGGCGATCTCACAACCACCGCCAAAGGCATAGCCGTTTACCGCTGCGATTACAGGCTTGGGAAATTCAGCTATAGTCTGTTGGGCCCTAAATCCATGATGAGTCATATCCCGGGCTTCAAGAAAGGTTTTGGTTGACATCATGGAGATATCCGCACCGGCCACAAAAGCTTTGTCTCCGGCGCCGGTAATGATTACCACCTTAACATCGTTATCGTCTGTCATCATTTCGAATGCAATTTTCAACTCGGAAAAGACTTCATCATTGAGAGCGTTTAATACCTTGGGCCGATTGACCGTGACTGTGGCTATCCCGTCTTCCTTTTCCACCAGCAGAACCTTAAATTCATAGCTCATTAAGATATGCCCCTTTCCAATATTTTTAGTATCACTGTCCTTCTCAGAATCAGGATCTCAACCTTATGAAATTAACTGTTACTTAGATATAAGGGACCACCTAATAGGTGGTCCCTTAGTTTAAAACGATATTTTGATTATGGCATGATCATTCCGCCGTCAACCTGCAGACACTGACCGGTGACATAGGATGACTCATCACTGGCGAAAAAGAGAATGGCATTTGCTAATTCTTCTACGGATCCCGGTCTTTGCAGTGCATTAGCTCTGGCAGCAATTTCTCTGATCTTATCGGGAATTGCCATGAACATAGCGGTTTCTACTGAGCCAGGCGCCACCGCATTAACAGTAATCCCTTTGCTACCCAATTCTTTAGCCATGTTTCTGGTAAATCCGACTAAACCAGCTTTGGTGGCTGCATAATTGGCCTGTCCCGGGTTACCAAAACGGCTGGTTGAAGATATATTGATGATCCTGCCGTATTTCTTATCTCTCATCATCCCGACAACAGCCTGGGTGCAATGGAAAACACCTTTCAGATTAACATCAAAAACCTGATCCCATTGTGCTTCCGTCATCTTATGGAATATTGCATCACGGGTAATTCCGGCATTGTTAACTAGAATATCTACAGTTCCGAAGGTTTCTACCGCCTTTTTGACCATCGCATCTACCTGTTCGCGGTTAACAACGTTGGCGACCACACCCAAAACGGTTCCGCCTTGATCCTTGATCTTTTTTTCTGCACGTCTTACTTCTTCTTCATTGAGGTCACACAGGACTACCTTGGCACCTTCCTGGGCAAATTTAAGAGCCACGCCTTCGCCAATTCCATTAGCTGCTCCGGTGACTATAGCCACTTTGTCTTTCAAACGCATTAAATACACTCTCCTTTATTGTTTAATGATAATGGCATTAGTATTCCACATATAATATGATTTCAAGATGCTTTACCAAAAAACCTTCTGAAAAAATAAATTTTAGCTTAGCTATCCTTTATTATTTCCCGCCAAATAAAAAACAGGGGAAATATCCCCTGCTTTCTAATGCCTGAAATATATGTGCTGTTAACTAATCAGTGGGCTCCGGCATCTTCGGGAGGAATCAGTCCCGCTTTACGTGCCATTGTGATCAGGAACAGAATCAGGGCCAGGACGCCTCCTCCGCCGAGTACAGCTGTGGCCATCCAGGTTCCAAATAATGCGTACAAGCTTCCTGCCATTGCAGCTTGAATTATTTCCGGCACCAGCATCAATGCTGCGGTGAAATAAATAAACGCATAGTTATTGAAGCATATTGGCATCAGATGTGGGTCGCCCAAAAATGCGATGGCAAAAACCACAATCCAGATCAGAATCAGCTGTGCCAAAACTTCATTTCCCAGTGCCATGGCAAACGGAGTAGCGAGAATCATGAACAATAGTGCTATAGCCAAACCGACTACTGCCGAAATCAAGATGCTAGGAATTTTCTGTACATCAGCTCCAGTAATGAAGAAGGAAATCATAGCAAAGAATGCCGGCCATACAGCATGTATTCCCAATGACCACATGATAAATACGCCAAGACAAACACAGGTTGCGATAATTAATCCAAGAAAAAGATGTGCCTTTATACTGATTTTCTTAATAATAGCTGGATCCAACTTACACCCTCCCCTTCGTAGTTAAAATTTTGACATCCCTACAGAAACGCCCGCCATAACCCTTGGTCACCTGACACCCCCCTCACCTGGTAAAATTCTATTCTCCAGATAGTGACTTTATGCCTGATGACGTTATGGCTTAAAAACATACTCTGTTGGCACCCCCCCTTTTCGCTGCAAAGCTTCGATTAAGATAAGGTTTAACTTTTCCAATCATATCAGAAAAAGTTTGAATCTTCAAATTGTTGAAAAATTCCCCTCCTCTTAATCCAGCCAAATTTGGTATAAATCAACGAATTTCTTACCCAATCATTGAGTAATTCCATTCTTTGATTTCGAGAAAAAGGTGTTCTCTGTCGAGTTCCAAAATTCTAACTTACCGGGCATTCTCTCATTAATTCCGGTTCGGATAATACCTTCAGCAATTTGGATAATTCTTCTTCAGAGAGAACTCTGCTGATTTCAACCAGATAATCTTTGGTAAGATCAATTTCCAGGGGCCGGCTCAACTCCCGGTTGTGCCGGTCAATAATAACTCTTACTACCGGCCTGGTTGGGGTTTCTCGATTGTTATCAACAACAATGGCAGTCTCTTGTGTATTCAAAACCACCACACTGCCTATAGGGAACTGGGCGATATTGGAAAACAAAGTATCTAAATACCAATGATTAAATTGAATCCCTGATCTTTGTTTCATAATTGCTATGGCTTGATCGGTAGAATAGGCTTTACGATAGGGACGATCAGCCACTAATGCATCAAAAACATCTGCTACGGATACTATTCGAGCGTAAGGATGAATTTCCTTCCCTGCCAGCCCTCTCGGATAGCCTTGGCCATCTTCAAATTCGTGATGCTGAAGGGCAATATGGGCAGAAAAAAGTGAGAATTGCTGATCGCCTCGCAGAATATCAAAACCGTATTGGGCATGGTTTTTGATCATCTCATACTCCTTAGGAGTCAATTTCCCGGGTTTGTTAAGAAGTACTCTGTCAATCAAGGTTTTGCCAATATCATGAGTCAACGCCCCGGTACCCAATTCTTTTAATTGTATCTTATCAAACCCCAAACTAATGCCTGTCATCAGGGAAAGCACACAAACTTGAACCGAGTGGGCGAAAGTATAGTCATCATGACTTCTGATATCAACGCAATTCACCACAACCTCCGGTTTGCTCAGCAATTCGTCAATCAGGCTGTTTACGGCCTGACTAATCCGTGTGGTGCTTATGCGTTTCTTACTCTCAAAGCTCCTATATATCTCCTTAACCGCATTAATAGCTTCTAAACGAGTCTGTTCCGATATAACATCAACAGGATCTTCACACTGTTCAAACAGACTATCCTTAATGAATATCGCCCCGATACCCAATTCTTTCAGCCGTTTGATATACTGTTCGTTTAGAACCATGCCCACGCCTAGTAGCGGGCGGCCTTCAGAGTTGTAAATACTGCGCCCTACTACCATTCCAGATTCGATAAACTCAAGGCTTACCCTGCGCATTTTTCCTCCCCGACCCTGGCACGAGTATTCCACATAAGTCTCCCTCTGATCACTGAATGAATTGTTTTCAGAACTTACTTAACCAAAAGAACAATTCTTTACGCTGATTAATAAATCCTGCTTTATATCGCCATTTTTTATCACAATAGCCTTCGAATGCCTTCTGCTCCAAGGCGGGACAGGCCAAAAAGGCCGGATATTGAAGAAAGATTCAGTCGATTAAGCCCCGCAAATTCAGCATAAATTGCCTGGAGAGCCAATTAAATCGCCGCCGTTATTTTCCAGAGGATAGTCCCATTAAATTCTTTTCATGTTTAACAATATTTATTAAATTGTTTCTGTTTAAATCATCAACGACAAATAATTTTCCCATTGCCATACCGGTTAGTTTTTCTAAAAAGTTTTGGTTTCCCTCCACACCAATACATATCAGCTTAATCTTATTATTGGGAATCATAGCCGCGGCCTCTAAAGCATCTTTATGAGAATCAAAACTCCAAAGAGGATAGTTGGGAGTACCGTCAGTAATTAATACCAAGGTGGGATTCTTAACCCTGGCAGAAGCAATAAGGTCAACCGCAGTAACAATTCCATCGGCCAAGGGAGTCATCCCTCCGGGAATAATACGATTCAACCCCCGGATCAGGTCCCGTTGCCGGCGGGTAAAGGGAACCGCCACATTAGCCCGCATCTCCTGAAAGGTAACTACCGCTACTTTATCCTTCCCCGAAAGCAACAGGTGTTCCGCCAGATAACAGGCCGCCTTCATCTTCTCCCCGACCATACTTCCGCTGGCATCAATCAGCAAGCATATATCAATGGGAACATATGACCTCTTGCTATAAATCATAAGGTCCCCTTTATCTACGGTTAAGCGGCGATCATTTCTGAGCAAGCTGGATTTAATGGCCTGGACTACCGTTTCCGGCACAGCCAGGTCGCCGGTCCAAGAACTGCTGTTGATCCGCATCGCCTTATTTCGATTTGTAAACTCTAATCTGGAGACCTTCTGTGATACACTCCCCAGCTTGCTGACCCATGCCGCCTGGCCCGGAGTCTGCCTTATCTTTCGTCGCATCTCTGCTTCCAGCTCACATTTATGCTTAGCCAGATACTCCTGCATTTCCTTACCCTCCTGAGTGAGGACCGGTCCAAAAAAAGAATCCTTGACCAAACCCATTTCTTTCAGCTGCTCAGTTTTTTCGTCCACATTTCCCCATTTCCGTTTCTTATCATACTGAGATGTTCTCTTAAATATCTTGGTGGAGAGAGTATCCACATAATCCTCAAGATCATTAATGCTGCCAAATTTTTCTGCTAATTTCATCATCAGCTGATTTTGATTTTCCTTCATCATCTGGAAGTTTGCACTCTTGAATTTTTTCCAGGGAATGGGAATGCTGACTCCCTGGCTCTGATCAGCCTGCTCTTTAATCTGAGCGGTTGAGCTGGTAATACGCTTTACTTTTCCCAGTTCCAACCCAGCCTCGGCGATAGCGTCTTCCACCGCTTCCACAATGGGCAGGATAATTCCATACTTGTCACTGGTCAGCTTACCCAGAATCTGAACATAGTTTCGTCCCCGCTCCTCCATTTGGATAGGCTCGACTTCCCGGCCTTCTACCAGGTCCGCAACTACACCTTTGCCTCCCCGGGTTGAAACCATGATTTTAATAGTATGGTCTATCAAACACTCAAGCTTTTCGTCTTCAGCCGCAGTAAGACGCGGTATCTCAATAGTCATATAGTCTTCAACCGCCGCCCAAATCTTTCGAGCCACCAGGCGCGGATCAATGATACCAGGTTTATGGAACACGTTCAAATTCACTATTTTCCCAGGATCGATGTAATCCAATATAATCTGTCCTGCGTCCTGATTGCTGAATATTTTCACATGTCCCTTTAATTTTCCCACTTCATGAACCCTAAGGCTGGCGACACAGCTTTCTCCCAGTCTTACTCCTTCGCTCTTTTCAAAATAAATCTTCAGATAATTACCCACTGACTTGGCGGTATTATGAGCGTCGCGTCTTTCCTCGATATTTCTATAATTTTTCATAATCTGCCTCCTCCCTTCGGTACTCATGATGTGGATAGGCGCGGTTCTCATACTGTTTGATGATAATCTCACCATCTGCCGGCTGCCGCCGCCGCCTTCTATGCCCCCTCTGCCCATGAACAACATACCCAGCAGGAATCCGGAAAAAAGCCATTGTAAAAACGCCGATCAAACCACATGAGAATAATAATCCCGATTACAATTAATAGATCAGCAACAGTAAATCTAATTGACTCTCCCGAAACAATTTGCGTTTTGAAATACGCATTCATAATTATTTTATAACAAATCCCCTTCTATGCCCATATGCCAGTCAAAGGCGCCTTAAGACAAATCCTGCAAAATCCCCCCATTTCGAATAGATCATAACCCTATGGGCAATATAATAAACGATGTTAATTTAATTAAAAGGAGGAGTGGCCGTGACCGTAGCAAGTCAGGTAAAGCAAACCCTGTCCAGTTTAAAAAGTGCCCAGGCCAGTCTTGAATCATTTGCCATTGAAACCCAAAATCAGATGGCCAAACAGTTGTTTACTGATGCCGCACAGCAGACGAGAAACGTCGTCAATATCCTGGAACCGAGAATTCAAGATTTAGAAAGGGAGGAGCCCCAATACCGCCAATTTTAGATAAACTGCATCAATCGGCAAATATTTTGATTGGGAGGTTCTGAACCGCCATGACTGTAGGTTCCCAAGTGAAAGGAACGGTGGCAAGTCTCAAGGGAGTGAAAGCAACTCTGGAAACCTTCGCTTCGCTCCAGACCTATAGCGACAATCAGGATCTGCTTAACAACACCTGTGAAACCCTTAATTCGGTGATTGGCTCTCTGGAAAGACGGGTTGCCGAACTGGAGATGCAAGAACCCCAATATAAGGGACTCTAATAACGGAATAGGAGAATACCTATGCCAGAATGGTCTATTATTTTGTTACGGGTCATCGGAGTTTTGTTTTTAACCCTGCTTCTGGTTCGAATGCCGGGCAGAAAATCCTTGTCCAGGCTAAGTCCCTTTGAATTAATCTCTGTTTTAGTGATAGGGTTCACGGCGGCTCTATGGTCGTTAAACCTGATCGGAGATCTGTTAACCATAATCATAGCCCTGGCCGTTTGGGTGCTAATCCCGCAAATTTTCTCCATCCTGTCCCTTAAATCCAAGAAATTCAGAGATATTTACCGGGGCCAGGAAACGATTCTTGTCCATCAGGGTAAAGTGCTGGAAGAAAAACTCCTGCGGGAGAAGCTCTCACCCGAAGACCTGTTAAGTATGCTGCGCTCCAACCGGGTTTTCAATTTTGCCGATATAGAAATGGCAGTTCTGGAGCCTGATGGTGAACTGAACCTCTTGCTTCGCAAAGAACAGCAGCCGTTAACGCCTCATAGCATAGGCATTCCAATGCTCCAGGAGCAAGCACCGCAGACAGTGCTTATCGACGGAAATATTATGGAAGAAAAGCTTGCCGCCCTGGGTCTGAACCGTCATTGGCTCCTGACAGAGCTAATAAAACTGGGAGTGGCAGTAGAAAATGTATTCATGGGTCAGGTAGATTCCGCCGGTCAGTTGTATCTGGATCTGTTTGACGATCAGATAAAGGTACCTCAGCCTACCATTAAGGAAATGACCAGGGCGACCCTTAATAAATGTCAGGCCGATTTAGAACTGTTTTCCCTCAGCAGCAGAGCCGATTCAGCCAAAAAGGTTTACTCAGATGCGGCCCGGGATATAAAAAATATTTCCACCGGCCTTGAATCACTTCTTTCACGTTAAGGAGGCTGACCATTGTCCAATCAAAAGAAAAAGACCTTAACCCCGGTACAGCAAGAATATCAATCATTTGCTCAGAGCAGAGAGCCTAAACGCTCCGTGGTGCATAATTGCTTCACAGCTTTTGTCGTGGGCGGCACCATCTGTCTTTTAGGTCAGTTTATCCAGAACTTTTTCATCTGGCAATTCGGCTTCACTAAAGAAACAGCCGGTAATCCTACTGTGGCTGTGCTGATTTTCCTTGCCGCCCTTCTAACAGGCCTGGGGGTATATGATCACTTTGCTCAATGGGCAGGCGCCGGAACCGCAGTTCCTGTCACCGGCTTTGCCAATACCATTGCTTCAGCTGCCATAGAACATCGAACCGAAGGATTTGTATTGGGAGTGGGCGGAAATATGTTTAAGCTGGCCGGGCCGGTTATTGTCTTCGGAGTGTTTTCGGCTTTCGTCGTGGCTTTAATCAAGACCATCCTGACTTCATTAGGGGGATAATAATATGCTGCAAGGCCATCAGAGCTGGGTTTTCAGTAATCGTCCTCATATTATATCAACCGGCACCGTAGTCGGCCCATTTGAGGCCAATGGTCCTCTGGCCCTGGACTTTGACCTTTTGCATGAAGATATGTGGCTGGAACAGGATAGCTTTGAAAAAGCGGAAAGAAGAATACTGGAACAGGCTTGTCAAAAATCATTATCCAAAGCCGGACTGCGAAAAGAGGATATCCAATTCTTTCTGAGCGGCGATCTGGTCAATCAAATCACTCCCAGCAGTTTTGCGGCTCGTACTCTGTCGGCTCCGTATATAGGTCTTTTTGGCGCCTGCTCAACCTCGATGGAAGCTCTGGCTCTTGGCTCCTTAATCATTGACAGCGGTTTTGGCCACACCGTCCTTTGTGCCGCCGTAAGTCATAACGCTACGGTTGAAAAACAATTTCGCTATCCTACTGAATATGGGGGACAGAAACCTCCCACCGCTCAATGGACAGTAACCGGTGCCGGGGCCGCATTATTAAGCTCACAAGGGACCGGAATCCATACGACTTCGGCTACCATCGGCAGAATTATTGACATGGGAATATCCGACCCATTTAACATGGGAAGCGCCATGGCCCCCGCCGCGGTTGATACTATTACGGCCCATTTCCGTGATCTGGGGGTTTCTTTTCAGGATTACGATCTGGTTATTACCGGTGATCTGGGCAGAGTGGGGCACACCATTGCCCGTGATCTTCTGATCAAGCATGGTTTCAGTGTGCCTGATGATCGTTTTTCTGACTGCGGCATCCTGATTTTCAGTGAAAATCAACCCGCTTTTTCGGGAGGAAGTGGTTGTGGTTGTTCAGCGGTGGTTACTTACGGCCATATCATCAATAGAATGAAAAAAGGTGAGTTGAACCGAGTGCTGGTGGTTGCCACCGGAGCTTTGCTGTCACCCCTCTCCTATCAGCAAAAAGATACTATTCCTTGCATTGCGCATGCGGTGTCTCTGGAAATAAATCATCAGGAGTGAAATATATTTGGAAATCTATGTGTGGGCATTTGTGGTGGGGGGTTTAATATGTGTTATCGGTCAGATACTTCTTGATGTAGCCCGACTTACTCCGGCCCACGTCATGACCATCCTGGTAGTTTCCGGCGCTGTTCTTGGCGGGTTCGGCCTCTATGACCCTTTGATAGATTTTGCCGGCGCCGGCGCTACCGTCCCCATCACCAGCTTTGGCAATTCCCTGCTGCGGGGAGCGCTGGCCGAAGCTGATCGAAGCGGATTAGTAGGAATTCTGACCGGAATATTTGAGGTAACCAGTGCCGGTATTTCCGCTGCCATTGTCTTTGGTTTTATGGCGGCTCTGCTTTTCAAGTCCAAAGGTTAAAAACCCTCACTCCCCGGCCTTGACGCTGTTTATGAATTTATGATAATCATCAATTAAACCGGGACGTTCTTTAAGGAATCTAATCAGCTTATCCAAAAAAAACAGAGTATGATCACTCAGAGTATGTTCAATCTTTTCGATTTGCTCCAGCAAACCCTTTGATACCCCCAGAATTATCAAAAACTCCTCCACCAGCTGATGACGATACAGTAACTCTCCGCCCATTTGCTGACCTTTTGAGGTTAACACCACATAGCCATACTTTTCATAATCCACCAAACCTTGATCAGACATTTTCTGAATCATTTTACTAGCCGATGGCGGTTGAACATTAAGGGCAGCCGCCAGTTCATTGACCCTTGTAAATCCACTTTCTCTTGACAGGCGATAGACCATTTCCAAATAGTCCTCCATTGAGGCGGTTAATAAATCCTCCTCCTTTTTCATGTATTCCCGGAAAGTAAAAAACTCCTCTTCTCCTTTCAATTGTCCACCTGCTTTCATAGCCTCTTCACCCAACTTATGCCAAGATCCCCTTAATGATGAGAGTGTATGAGAAAGGTCATGAACACAAGCCCATGACCTTTCTGTCAGACCGATGACAAAAGCGAATCGCCGACTCGCCTCACACCTGATCTCCACTCCCGTCCATAGAAAGCCGGTCTTAAGCTTTGTCTACAGCCTCATCCCGCAGAATTCTCCTCAAAGCTTTCCCCACCGTCGTGCGTGGCAGCTCATCCTTGAATTCGATAAGCCTCGGAACTTTATAAGCCGCTAAATGCTCCCGGCAGAACTCCCTTAGTTCATCCTCAGTAGCCGTCTGTCCTTCCACCAGCTGGACAAAAGATTTAACCGTCTCTCCCCGGTATTCATCCGGTATTCCTACAGTAATAACATCCTTCACTTTGGGATGCTTGAATAAAACTTCATCAATATCACGTGGATAAATATTATATCCGCCGGCCAGGATCACATCCTTGGTCCGGTCAACTATGAACACATAACCATCCTCATCCTGATAAGCAACATCACCGGTACGCAGCCATCCATCCCGGAGCTGATTAATCGTCTCTTCCGGATTGTTCCAGTACCCGCTCATAACCGTCGGACCTTTTATCCAAATCTCACCTCGTTCCCCTTGCTTAACATCCTCCAGAGTATCCGGATCTACTACCCTGATATCGTTATCCGGATAAGGAACTCCTATGCTCAAAGGTTTTTTGACTCCCATTACCGGATTCGAGATGCCCAATGAAGTTGTTTCACTCATTCCCCACCCTTCACTCATGTAGACATTGAGATCCTTGGCTTTCTCGATCAGCTCTAAAGAAGCAGGTGCCGCACCGTTGTTAACAAACATAAATTTCCTGCCCAAATCCATCTCCGAGGCTTTGGGGTGAGAAAGAAACGCCGTTAACATAGTGGGAACCGCCGGCCAAAAGGTAATTTCTTTAACATTTTCAATAGTCTGCATAACCTCTTCAATATCAAAACGGGGCAGTAATATCATGGTGGCACAGCAATGGATTCCGTACATCAGGCAGCAAATCTCACCATAAACATGAAAAAGGGGCAGTACACTTAAAACATTACGCCTTTCTATCTGGACTGAATCGATTAAAGATGCACCGGCCATAACTACCTGGAAAGTAGCGGCAACCAGGTTGCGCTGAGTCAGGGTAGCGCCCTTGGGAGTTCCGGTGGTACCTCCGGTAAATTGAATCAAAGCAGGATCATCATTTTTCAGATTGGGGCGAGGCGGAACTTTATTGGTGCTGGACTCCAGCAGCTCTGAATAATGGTGCCAGCCGTCCTCCAGTCCCAGGCTCTCCTTGGTACTTACACCGGCACCGTCTACAAAGTCGGTCAGCTTGGTTACTATAACTACCGGAATGTCAACCGCCTGCGTCAATGGCTTGATCATAGGAATCAGGGCATCAAAAGTGATAAGTCCTTTAACTTCGGTAATATCGATACAATGTTTCAGCTCAGGGTAAGTATAAATTGGATTTAGATTAACCACTATTGCACCAATCTGAAGGATTGAAAAATACGAATGGACAAATTGAGGACAATTAGGCAAGAGTAAGCCTACCCGGTCACCCTTCTGTATTCCCAGCTCCAACAGCGCATTCGCCATTTTTATTACTTTGAGATACATTTCCCACATTGTTATTTCAGTGCCATAAAAGGATGTGCAAGCCTTGTCCGGATGCGTATTGGCAGAATCCCTAAGAATCTGATAGGCAGGAATACTGGGATAATTAATTGTCCACGGGAATTTATAATCCAGATGACGCAGCCAAGGTCTCTTTTCCAATAAGCTTAACATTATAACCCTCCATTCATTTCTTTACTGAAATACCTTTCCTGTAAGATAGAGATGCAAAGATCAAGTAGCCGCCGGTGCCCTGCCCCCCCTTTCTCTTCTGATCAACTTCAGTATCAATTGTTGCGTCAGAATTGTTTGTTTCTTTGCTTAATTTGGTTAATTGGCTAAATTTGCAATATTCGTGCCAATTTAGCCAATATTCGAAAAATGACATTCTTTAGAACTATATAAGCCGAATGAACTTATGGATGTCCCGCCGATAGTGTTTCATTGTGGCACAGTCTGGCACAGATTGAGTAAAATCTTAACCATTATTGCAATTTACTTTGTTCTGGTCTTAAATGATCTTCTTTAATACTGAGCAGGAGAATCCAGCTCCTTTGCCTAAGTTAATAGTGTTGGGTTTTTTGGTATATTCTGTTAGGAGGTTGAGTAAATGGAGTACACGAAATTAACGGTTGAAAGGGAAGACGGGTATGTAGTAGCTGCTCTTAACCATCCCCCGGCTAACGCCATGGCCCAGGGCGTGCTTTTAGACTTGAACGCCCTACTCGATGAGTGTCTGGAAGATGGCGATGTACGAGCAATAGTAATTACCGGAACCGGAAACAAGCTGTTCTCTGCCGGAGCTGATATCACTGAGTTTGCAGGATATCAGGATGGTACAAAACCCCAGATCAATGGTGTTGATGTCTATTACAGAATTGAAAGATACCCTAAACCAATCATCGCAGCAATTCAAGGTCATGCACTGGGAGGCGGTCTGGAATTAGCAATGTCATGTCATTTCCGTTTCATGTCATCTTCCGCCAGGGTGGGCTTACCTGAAGTAACTCTGGGTATTTTGCCCGGCTGGGGAGGGACCCAGCGCTTGCCACGCTTGGCTGGCAAGACGAAAGCTCTGGAAATGATGTTGACCGGCGACCCCATTGGAGCTGAAGAGGCTTTGCAGATTGGGCTGGTAAACAAGGTGTTTCCCCGGGAAGAAGTCCTGGATGAAGCTAAAGCCTTTGCCGCCCGACTGGGAAAAGGCGCCCCCATAGCTATGAAAGCTATATTGCGGGCTGTAACCGAAGGTCTGGAAACCACCATTGCCGAAGGAATCAAGATCGAGCAAGAAGGCTCCCTAATGTGTTTTGTCAGTGAAGATGCCAAAGAAGGATCAACTGCCTTTTTGAGTAAGCGGCCGGCGGTGTTCAAGGGCAAGTAAGCAGCCCTCACTTTCGGTGTTTATCACTAATAGTTTTATGTATGCAGCAAATATTCGCCTGGGAGCTAATCCGCTTCGAGGCGAATATTTGTCATAAATTGCTTTAAATACTATCCACAGAATCTGATTCCATTCCGCCTTTTACATCTGTTCGTTTCCTTGATTCGTTACATTTCTGATTCGCACTTTTGCTTTCGTCTTTTACCCTCTTAATTCCCGAGTAATCTGCAATATCATGCAGGAATTTGATGGAGATTGGCGAAAGTCATTAATAATATAGAAGAATTCGGTAACTCACTTTAGGGGGGCGTACACTGATGAAAAAACCATCGCATGAATGTCAGGTGGTTGTAATTACCTCAGGTAAAGGAGGGGTTGGAAAAACTACTACTGTGGCAAATGTCAGCATGGGTTTAGCTAATCTGGGCTACAAGGTCGTCGCACTTGACTTGGATATAGGTTTGAAAAAGCTTGATTTGATCATGGGACTGGAGAATCGGGTAATATATGATATCGTTCAGGTCCTCGAAGGCGAATGTACCATAAAGCAAGCAGTGGTCAAAGATCGCAGAAATCCTAATCTATATATGCTGCCGGCAGCTCAAACCCGAAACAAAGAAGATGTTACGGAAGAGCAGATTAAGAAGCTGATTGCAGAGCTAAGAAAAGAATTTGATTTTGTTCTGCTTGATTCTCCGGCAGGAATTGAGCAGGGGTTCCGTAATGCAATTGCTGCCGCCGATTGGGCGGTGGTAGTGACTAATCCCGAAATTTCAGCGGTAAGAGATGCCGATCGCATCATTGGTATGCTGGAATCGGCGCAATTTAATAATATCAAGCTGATTGTCAATCGCATCAGACCCGAAATGGTAAAAGACGGAGATATGTTAAGCATTGAAGATCTGCTTAATCATCTTTGCATTGACCTGATCGGCATTGTCCCCGAAGATACCCGGGTAGTGATTTCAACCAATACCGGTGAACCCATAATCCTGAGTCAGAACTCGCTGGCCGGAAAAGCTTTCAGCAATATTGCACGGCGTTTTACCAAAGAAGAAGTCCCATTCATGAACCTGGAGCATAACGATTCTTTCTGGGAAAAGCTCAAAAACATGGGACGCAGTGTTTTCTCTAGTAAACAGGTCGGTTAGTAAGGAGGATTTTTACATGATGGAATTTGCGAAAAAGAGAGGTTCCTCTGATACGGCCAATGAGCGCTTGCATCTGGTGCTGATGCATGATAGGATAGGAACTTCATCCGGCATTCTGGAACAAATCAAAGATGAAATAATTAAAGTAATACTCAAACATATTGACGTGGACGCTGACCCGGAAGTAAACCTTACTTCCCAAGGCAGACAATCAGTTCTCGACATTAACATTCCACTAAAAGGAAGGTAGCAAAATTGATCGTAGACATTAAAGGCCAAAACGGCGGGTTGGTTATCATTTTTGGCCCGGGTGATATAGACCAATACATAAACGCACTTAAAGAAAAGTTTGAATCTAACCCTCTATTGTTTAAAGATTTTCCAGTCACCTTTCGGGGCAGCAGCCTCAAAAGTCTCGCCCCAGAAGAACTGGCTTCTCTGCAAAGGCTATGTTTGGATTATGGAATGACCCTGGCTATCCCCTCTTCACCTAAAAGCACTAAAGTACCGACGGTAAGCAAAAATCTAATAGTCAGGAAAACCCTCCGCAGCGGCCAAAAGATTATTCACGAAGGCTCCGTAATAATCGTCGGCGATGTCCACGAAAGCGCAGAGGTAGTAGCCGAAAAGGATGTTTTTGTCCTGGGTCGGTTAGAAGGAACCGTTCATGCCGGATGTATGGGTGATCTCACCAGTATCGTGGCCGCATTCAGACTCCACCCGCGTCAGGTCAGAATAGGTGATAAAATATCCAGGCCGCCCAGTAACTCGTTACCTAATGACCTGCCGGAAATGGCATATGTTGAGGACGATCATATCTGTGTGAAAGAACTGCTTTCACCCCGGACCGGTTCAAAAAGATCTTGAATATACTTATTATTTTCACGAAAAATCACTGAAAGAGCAAGTCCTGCTGGATTTTGCCCTCTTGGTGATTTTCTATTAATGATAGTATTAACTTATAATGTATTCAGTGAATTCCTTGCACTCGAACTTTGAGAAAGGGGATGTTTATTTGAGCGACTCAATTAGCAATCTGTTGGGAATCATTCTTAAATTCCCTATGCCCTGGATCCTTACCGGTGCCGGTATTTCTACAGAAAGCGGCATCCCGGACTTTCGTAGTCCAGGAACCGGCCTGTGGGAAAAGGTAGACCCTATGGTATACTCCTCCGTTGAAGGCCTGCTGCGTGATCCCAAAGCTTTTTTTTCCTATGGCCGCGATAACATCGTCAATGTATTACAGGCCCAGCCTAATACCGGCCACGTGGTTCTAGGAAATCTTCAGCAGCTTGGCATGATCGGACCAATAGTGACCCAGAACATTGACGACCTGCATAGGCGAGGAGGTTCAGACCACTTTTACGAGGTCCACGGACACTTCCGCAGTGCCAGCTGTATGAATTGCAGCAACCAGCTTCCCATGGATGAGCTTATAAACAAGCTGGATCAAGGAGAAATACCCCCTCTTTGCTGGGACTGTGGCGGAATCCTTAAACCTGACGTAGTTTTGTTTGGCGACATGATGCCCTCCGATTATCAGGAAGCCAGTTTATTGGCAAATACCTGTCAGACGGTACCCAAACTAATGATAGTGATAGGCTCCAGCTTAACCGTTTCGCCGGTTAACTACTTGCCTTTGGAATTTAATCGCATCGTAATAATCAATAACACCCCTACTGAAACTGATTACCGGGCGGAACTGGTGATACGCGAACAGATCGGCCCAGTCATGGGCAAACTCTGGGAGGAAATCCTGGATCTCAATGAGGGACAGCCTCCTGATCCACTTCCACCCGGCTTCAATTTTGGCATTATGGTTGCCTATTTAGATAATGAAGTTCGCTTTCTCCAGAATCAAAAATTCCGGCCGTCAGTCTCCCTGGACAGCCTCAGCAAACATTTTGGGGTGGTTCAGTCCGACATTAAGACCGCCCGATCCATCATCGCACAATCCCCGCTGCCACCACGGCAGCCCCTGGAAAGAGCTATATTAGACTTTTATCTGCAGGAAATAAATCGGATGGAATATGAAATAGACTCCCTCCTTTCCTTTATGGGCATACCTTTCCAAGACGAACAGAGCAGACTGCCCAAGCTTATCAGCGACTATTATAATGAAAGCCTGCGAGCCTTGACGACCTATACCCGGCAAGAAAATGTGTTGCCGGAAATAGCTGAAAAAATGGCGGTCAGAGCGGCGGGAAACTATGATTTCTGGTCATCGGCCCATCTGATTCTGGGACTGGCCCCCCCTGCTAAGGAAGAGCTGGAAAAGCTTAAAAAAATCGTCAGTGACAGAGGAGTGAAAGCTGATCTTCAGTTATAGCTGTGTCTGAAGAACTCACATATTATTACACTTGGTCAGAACCATGCTTCCCAACTGAATAGGTGCATCCCGAAGAGAGCATACTTCTACCAGGATATTTGCCAAAATACAGCAAGACATTGTGCCCAGATCATCGGGCCAAGAAAGGAGAGCCCATGAGAAATTCTCTTTTTCGGGTGAAGAGAGCCGACAGTGAGCAGAGCTCAAAAGGGGTAGTAATACCCCTGGCCGGACAGCGATATCGGAAAATGAAAAGCAAGATAGCCGATAAAGCTCTGGACAAAGCTATAGAAGCCCAATTTTCAATGTTTATACCCGATCTGCCTCCTGTTCCTCCCCTTCAGGATACTGAAAATATAAACTCCGACACCAATAATTTCAGGATCAACTAACAGAAAAGAGGAAGTCAATCAAGTTTGCAGCCGACTTCCTCTTTACATTGTTAGCCTTTTATTCGATTTGTTCTACCAGGCTTCGGGAAATGCCATATTGGTATAAAGCTCTTCCAGCCTCACCTTGTGAGATTGCTCCATCCGGGACAGGTTTTCGAAAACTTCTTTTTGTTCCGCGCTGTCACTGGCATCAGCCAGCTCCTGATATAAATTCATAGCTTCTTCTTCTCTTTTCATGGCCAGCGCAATAGCTTCCACAGGTTTCATATCCAATGACAGCCGAGGTGCCTCAACGGTTTCCGCCACCTTGTAATCATTCTTGACTTTGAACCTCATTACCTGGGATTCGTTTTTCTGGTAACCCTCCAGCATTGATTGGTGTTGAAGTTCTTCCTCTGCCAGCTCCTTGAAAATCCCTTTAAGATTAACATCATTGGTCTTTTCGTATATTCCCAGATAGAATTCTGCCGCCTCAATCTCTCGTGCTATGGCCATACTCAATATGTTTTTGTAATAATCGTTTATCATTAGAATCCCTCCCTTTCAAATTACAGTCAAAAGATTTTCTCTATTATAGCCCCAATATATATTCCACTCAAGTGGTCAATTTTCTGCTCGCCTATGCCTTATTCGCGATCTTCCAGACGAATATAATCCCGGCGGCGGGCAACACTCTTATAGGCCGGTCTGATTATCTTGCCGGTATTAACCAGCTCCTCGATGCGGTGAGCACTCCAGCCGGCAATTCTTGCGATAGCAAAGATCGGAGTATACAATTCAGATGGAATTTCCAGCATTTTATATACAAATCCGGAATAAAAATCAACATTGCTGCTAACCCCTTTATATATAGTGCGAAATTTGCCGATAGCTAAAGGTGCCAGCCGCTCCACCTTCTCATAGAGGCCAAATTCATTTTCCATTCCTTTTTCCTTGGCCAGTCGGGCGGCATAATCCCGCAAAATAACGGATCTGGGATCGGATACGGAATAAACCGCATGGCCCACTCCATATATTAACCCGGTTCGATCAAAAGCCTCTTTTTTCAGTAACCTCAGTAAATATCTTTCAATCTCTTCTTCATCATCCCAGTCGCTTACCTGCTCCTTGAGTTCCTCAAACATCTGAATAACTTTAATATTAGCCCCGCCATGCCGGGGGCCTTTAAGCGACCCTAATGCGGCGGCAATTACCGAATAAGTATCTGTCCCCGATGATGTCAGAACATGGGTGACAAAAGATGAATTGTTTCCTCCCCCATGCTCGGCATGCAGCACCAGGGCCAGATCCAGCAGCCGGGCTTCCAATTCGGTGTATTTGCTGTCCGGGCGAAGCATGTGCAAAATGTTTTCTGCAATACTCAAGCCAGGTACGGGATTATGGATTATAAGGCTTTTGTTGCCGTGATAATGGGAGAAAGCCTGATAGCCATAAACCGCTAATGAAGAAAACTGTGCAATTAGCTGCAGACACTGCCGTAAAACGTTTTCCAGCGATATGTCGTCGGCCCGTTCATCCAGACTATACAAGGCCAAAACACTTCTGGACAAAACCACCATCATATCCTTGCTGGGAGTCTTTAAAATCATATCCCGAATGAAGTCTTCCGGCAATTTCTGCTTCTCAGTCAACAACTGCCGAAACTCTTCCAGCTCCCTGCTATTAGGAAGGTTGCCAAAAAGCAATAAATAACAGGTTTCTTCAAAACCAAAACGGTTCTCATTAATAAAGCCCGCCACGATATCATTGATTTCAATTCCCCGGTAAAGAAGCCTGCCCGGCACCGGGATCATTTCGTTTTCATCAACAATATATGAGTGTACTTCCCCCACCTTAGTCAGGCCAACCAGTACACCTCTGCCATCAATATCGCGCAAGCCCCGCTTTACGATGTATTTACTGAACAGACTCGCTTCTATCGAGCCGCTCTCTTCCGCCCGGTCTGTTAACCGGGAGATTAGAATATCTTTATAGGCCTTTTCCATAGAATCACCTTTTTATCCAATCTGGCGGCCAAATTCTCTGCATATGGCTGTATTCTCTTCATCAGGGTTCCAAAGCACCTTTAATCCTTCATCTATAGTATGAAAACCGCTTTCTTTCAGGAGCGCCGTAATGATTTGAGGTGATTCCCCACTCCAGCCATAAGAGCCGAATGCCGCAGCTTGCTTATTTTTGAATCCCAATCCTTTGATTTCCTCCAAAATCCCTGCTACTGAGGACAAAATTCCCCGGTTAATGGTAGGCGACCCAACAAATATGGTCTTCGACTTAAAAACTTCGGTTATAATATCGTTTTTGTCGCGTCGTGCAGTATTATACAGCTTAATAGTCACATCTTTGTCCTGTTCGCCAATTCCCTGAGCTATGGCTTCCGCCATCTTTTGGGTCGATTCCCACATGGTATCATATAGAATTGTAATCTGATTTTCCTGATAGTCATTGGCCCATTCCGCGTATTTATTGACGATCTGCAAAGGATTATCCCGCCAGATAACCCCATGGCTTGGACAGATTAAGTCCACCGGCAGATTCAGACTCACAAATTCCTGTATCTTTCGGGATACCATCCTGCTAAACGGCGTTAAAATGTTAGCATAGTACTTGATGCATTCCTGGTGCAGCTCCGCCTGATCTACCAGGTCATTATACATGTGTTCAGTAGCCAGATGCTGACCAAAGGCATCATTGCTGAACAGAATGTTTTCACCGGTCAGATAAGAGAACATGGTATCCGGCCAGTGCAGCATCGGTGCTTCCATAAATATGAATTCATTATCCCCAATAGAAAGCTTATCTCCTGTTTTCATAACTCTGAAATCCCAATCCTGGTGATACTGCCCCTTCAGGAACTTAGTGCCATTTCGGGTACAATAAATGGGAGTATCCGGAATATGCCGCATTAACTCCGGTAAGGCGCCACTATGGTCAGCCTCTGAATGGTTGACAATAATATAGTCAATATCCTGTAAATTAATTACATCAGCCAAATTTTTTACAAACTCCTTGGCAAAAGGGGTCCACACTGTATCTATTAACACATTTTTGTCCCCGCGAACAAGGTAAGAGTTGTAAGTTGATCCTCTATGAGTCGAATATTCTTCCCCATGAAACTTTCTCAGTTCCCAATCAATCTTGCCAACCCAAGTCACTTTGCCGGTTAACTTAATGCTCATAGTTACACCCTCCTTCAAGATATTGCCCTTTTAAGCATTATACCCAAAAGACAGCCCTGTTCAATAACTTTCTCTATTGCTTTAGATTAAGGAATACTGCATAAGCAGAATACTCACGGCTTAAAACCATAGAAGTGAAACCGGGAATTTATAATGGGGAAAAGTAATTCGATTTTACCTCAGACAGATATTCATAGCCGCCCCTATAATCCTTGCTCCCAAGCTATCTCAATAAGCCTATCTGTATAATCCGCCATAAACAACGGAATATTTAAGAGATCATCGTCAAGGCGCAGGTTGCTCAAGGAAAGACGGATACGTAATTTAACCTTGTCGCTGTATTTTTCTTTGTATTTTTTCAGGCTTCTGCTTTCCACATTGCTTTCCGCTTTTACCTCTACAGGGAAAATATCGTTTTCTCTCTGGATAAGAAAGTCAACCTCATAGCGAGGATTATCCATAGTCCAATAACGGGGCATGGCTTCAAACTGGTTTTGCAGTGCCTGTAATACATAGTTTTCGCTTAAAGCGCCTTTGAACTCCACAAACAATCGGTTGCCCTCCCCGAACGCTGAAGGAGCCAGGAGAGACAAGCGGCGTAACAGTCCCACATCCATCATATATAGCTTGAAGGCGGATAAATCATCATAGGCGGAGATGGGTAAACCCGGAGCAGTGCTGCGATATATCTTATAGGTCAAGTTGGCATCACAAAGCCATTGCAAGGCATCTTCATATTCCCTTGCTCTAGCCCCTTCTTTAACAACCTTATAGATGAACTTCTTGTTCTCCCTGGCCAGCTGCGAGGGTATCGATTTCCATATAAGCGATATCTTCGGAAAATCTTTAAGGTCAGGATGTTTGGCAAAATCCCGCTCATAAGCTCCCAAAATATTGGATAAGACCTGCTGCATAAGTTCAACATCTCGCTCTTGTGCCCAAGCTCGGACAGATTCCGGCATACCACCTGTCACAAAATACATTTTCAGCTTTTCATATAATGGATTAAAAAATGCCTCGGGTATGGGCTCGATTTTATCTATAGTGTCCATGTAAGCAACAAGATTACCATCGTCATTAGCCATTAAAAACTCATTAAAGGTCATTGGCATGATTTCTAAGAAATCCACTTTGCCAACAGGAAAAGACGCTGGCCTTGACAGGGCAATCCCCAATAGTGAGCCTGCACAGGCTACATGATAATAAGGTGTATTTTCACAAAAATATTTCATTGTATTTAGAGCATTAGGGCACTCCTGTATCTCATCAAATACAATGAGGGTATCTTCTGGATTATCCTGATTAATGAATTCACCACTTGCCATCATCAAGTTTTGCAGGATACGCTCCACATTTTTGGTGCTTTCAAAAAACTGCTTATATTCCGGATGCTCGTCGAAATTAAAATAGGCTATGTTTTTATAATATCTTTTGGCAAATTCTTTGAGAATCCAAGTCTTACCTACCTGCCGCACTCCTTTTAGGATAAGAGGTTTCCGATACTTGGAGCCCTTCCAGTCCAGCAGTTTCTGCATAATAAGCCTTTCCACGACACCGCCTCACATTAATATAGATATTTCGCGCAGTATAATCACACTTCTATATAATATTATGACCATGACCCCAGTTTTTAGTCAATAGGTTCTCCCTAAATCTTGAATATATCTATATGCTCATATTTTCGGATTGCCATTTTGAAAAGCCAACTCACCATCTTTAAAAACCAAGAAATCGCCTTTGTTAAACTTTCGCCATTGCTCCCCTTTGGTCAAACGCTCGGTAGCAACAATAGCCGCTTTCTCATCAGATGGCTTATGCAAACCGCTAGTGTTCTGTCCAAGACAATAAAAATATTGCTCTGCACTAGCATTGAGCGTAATAGCCCCCGGGTCAAGAGTACGGCCATCCCGAAGAACATAATGAAGATGATTATGACCGCTATGAAAGGCCATCAAGTATTCACCGTTACTAAGAAGAATATTTAGGCTAGCTCCCGAATCCTGAATAGACTGGCAGGTTTCGTAAATGACTCTCTGAGTTTCTCCAAAATCGTAGTCGCCTTTTATACGTAAATTGCTGCCTTCCTCTAATCGCAACTTTGTGCTCACCTTGTTATTAATGTCATTTAAAATAATACATAAAGCTTTTTCCGAACCAGTAGTGCCTATCGGAACAAATCTTTGTTTTTCCCCGGGCTTGATGTAGTTGCGGTAGTATTTGTCTATCCCGCTGGCACCATTGTGTATTAGAACCCAATCCCGTCCAAACAATTCACGGACAAAAGGATGGGTATTGCTATATAAATGCTTACCTCCGACCGCATAGCGGATGTGATTTAAGATTATTCTGGATCTAATCGTTTTCTTTTCTTGAAGATATCGGAACAAATCAGAATCCTTCATGGCCTTAGGTTCCTTAAAGACCTGGCAGAACCCCAATTCTTCAGGATAGAATGCTACTCCCCACCCATCTGGCTGATTTTGAGAGTCCGCTTGCATTACTTGTTCACTGAACTGAATATTGGATTCCTTGTTTGATGATATCCCTAGTAATTCGCACATTATTGGTTACCTCCACTCCTGCATATGTTCTTCTGTATCTGCAACCCGGCAATCGGTGTTATGGTGATGGACAAAATGATGCTGGTTGATCTCACCAAATTTACCGGCGATCTGCGGTTGTTCGTAAGGTAGTATAAATAAAAAAACACTCACCATCTGAAGATAACTTGTGGACGGCGTTCCCAATCAGATAACTCCAAATTCCAATATCCCGCCCACTGTTTCATTTGCTCGTAATCCTCGTGTTTCGGATTCTGCATTATGTTATGGAAATCAATATACCCGTCAACTCCTCCGACATCTTCGGGCGGTGCTTGTCCAGTCGCTTCGAGCAAGTACGGTGATTCCTCGTTTGCATATCGATGTTCCTCCGCATTATCTATCTGTCCAAACCCTGCAAGACCTCGTACAGCTTGCTCATTTGCTTGATTACTTTCGCAAACGGGATTATGTCGGATTCGTTGAAAACATAAACCCTTTGCATTTCAGTAAAAGTCGCCTGAAGCTTGGCGTCAGTTTCGAGTGCCTTGAAAAGCAGGAAGTCGGCAAAGGGCTTCTGCGCCAAATCGCAGCCGATTCGATTCTGTTCCTCTCGTCGCTTATATTCAAGCATTTTCAGCAGTTCATCTCGTCGGGCAAGGAGTGCGGCGATTCTCTTGGTGTTCATCAACAAAGTCAGGTCGTATAAATGCTTCGCCATATCAATCAGCATCTGCCGCTGATAGTAAAACTCTGCCGCCAGAATTTTGTCCGCGAAGATGCGCTCCATTTTGATAGTCTTAACCTCAAAAGGAAAAACGTCAAAGCTATCACGGAGGATACTCCGCTGCTCAGAGGTTGCCTCCGAATACAGCAAAGGTGCGACAACTAAGGATTCAACGGGTTCGCTCACTGTGAATGATGTTGCTTCTACTTTCACATATCCGAATCGCTGCAGGGTATCGTCGGCATCGATTTTCGTCACCGGCTGATATTCATAAACGCTGGTGATGCTCCCTTTGGCATTAATCTCTCTTGTTTTATCGCTTGTCCTGGGCAGAGATGTGTAACCGTTTGCCGCAGTTTCCAATCTCTTTTTCCCCTGAGATTTTGAGCAGTCCTGTACCTCCACCGTCAGATCTATGTCCTCAGAAAACCTTTTCAGGCTCCCGATGGCTTTGTATAAAGCAGTACCGCCTTTGAAATACGCAGGCAGTTCCGATTGCCAAGACGCAAGTTCAGAAAGAAGCAGGGTGAGATAGTAATCCTTCTCGATGATATCTTCTCTGATTCCTGTCTTTTCTGATATGGTCGAAAGCAAAGCCTGAAAAGCGTCTTTGTCTTTATGAAGTCTCATCTCCATCACCTCTCCACCAGCACATCAACCAGTCCCAGCAAGGTTTTCTGCGGGTAATGCCGTCTGGCATATGTCAGTGTTTTCACTGTATCTAATTCATTTCTTTCCGCAAAGGCGTGAAGCAATGCTCTTGGATTCTCCGCATCAACATGAGCCTCCGGCAAGGCTCTGATGACATCAAGGAACTGCAGATAACGGAAGTTACCCGCATTTACTGTAACAACCGGCTTTCTGACGATGATGAATCTGTCACCAACATTCTTACGATAGGCATTGGTGGCTATCTCTCGCTTAGCGGGCACAAGCGTTGTCAGCCCGATTTTATTCATGAGAGAAAATCCTGTTTCATAGCCGATGATTTCATCGCCGCGACGGGTGAGCAGCTGCGCCTCAATTAATTCTTCGCTCGGTCGAGCCGTGCCGAACACCGTCTGCCTGACACGATAATAAACGCCTTTTTGGAAACGCTCAATCAAGCCCTTGTCTGCCAGACGCTTCAAGGCAACGTTGGTAATCGGTTTAGCTTTATGGATAGAGACTTATATTCCTCAGTCATTGCTTCCGCTATGACATCAGTCTGAAAAGCCTGACCATAGGGGATGTCAGCTATTTTGCTTGTGATAAATTCACCGTAGGTGAGGTGCTCCATAGACAAGGACTCCTTTCTTGTGTTATTATTATGTTATTATTTCATCAATATTATTGACTCTATAATAACACATTATGCGCAAAAAGCCAATTGCGTGTCTCGGTTTCAGGAAATATTAAATCGCTCCCTATCAGATTGCTCTAATGGCTTGTGCCATTTCATTTGTATTTTTAAAGTGTTTGGCTTTGTCGGCGCTTAATCCTTTTTGTATGAAATCCTTTAACGAATCAGGTGCCTTTTCAGTATCGTTTTTCCTGTCATCACATAATAAATTACCCTGGTCAAAGCGTATGTCTCTGTGCAAAGAAAAAGCAAGAGAAAAAACGCTTAATCGCAGTAAACCAAAAGCCCCTCCATTTGGAGGAGCCTACAGTTTCACCTGGAGCCGATGGCCGGATTTGAACCGGCGACCTGCGCATTACGAGTGCGCTGCTCTGCCACTGAGCCACATCGGCATTTATTATCTAATACATATTATCAAGTTGCCGGCGAAATTTCAATGTTGCCAGGCATGAAGGGTTTCACTGCTGCAGCGGGTTAAATCATGAGTCCTGAAAGTTCCTGTTCCGCAATACGTTGCGGGTGCCGCTGTAGAGTCCTACGGCGGAAAGTCCGATTAACAAGCCCTCTATTATTATCATTGTGACAGGCTGCTCCAAATTGCGCAATGCCAGAGCCGCCAATAAGCCAAAGAGAATTGCCAAAAGCGGGGCAAATTTATTGGGCAGTCCGGCTTTCTTGGCCGCCTCCACCAAACCGTTGACCACCGGTATGGCAATGGTCATCATATATTCATGCGACAATTTAACCCCTCCCAGACATATTATTTAATCCATTATATGCCCGGGAATTGGAAATGGATGCCAGACGGTCTCTTAACTTAACCGGCTATTATGGCAGCAGCCTTTTGCAGAAAATGGTCGGCCTCTTCCAGTGCCTGCTTGATGGCCTCCGGGGCCGTGCCCCCATACAGAGATCTTTTTTCCACACAGGCCTTCAGCTTTATCTCCCCGTATATATCCTGATCAATCAATGGGGAAAAGCCTCGGAATTCTGCCAGAGTCATCTCCTCTAATGATTTTTCCCGTTCCAGACACCAGGCTACAATCTGACCGACTACACTGTGGGAATCCCGGAAGGCCATGCCTTTTGTCACCAGGTAGTCAGCCAGGTCAGTGGCATTGGTAAAGCCCCGGGCGGCCCCTCTGTACATCCGATCCACGTTAAATCGGGCGGACCTTAGCATAGGGGTGTAAATTGCCAGGCATTTTTTCAGGGTATCTACCGAATCAAAAAGGGGTTCCTTATCTTCCTGCATATCCTTGTTGTAGGCCAAAGGCAGTCCTTTCATGGTGGTCAAGAGGGACATGAGATTACCGTAAACCCGACCGGTCTTGCCTCTAACCAGCTCAGCCATATCAGGATTCTTTTTCTGGGGCATAATGCTGGACCCGGTGCTGAAAGCATCATCTAATTCAATAAATCCGAATTCATCCGTAGCCCAGAGGATGATCTCTTCAGACAGCCTGCTCAGATGAACCATCAATATGGCTCCAAAGGACATGAATTCCAGGACAAAATCCCGGTCACTGACGGCATCCAGGCTGTTGCGGGTAAGATGTTCAAAACCTAACTCCTGACGAACCACCTCCCGGTCAATGGGAAAGCCGCTACCGGCCAGAGCACCGGAACCTAGTGGCATATAGTCCATTCTTTTGACGGCATCCTTCAGTCTTTCCCAGTCCCGTCGCAGCATTTCAAAATAAGCCAGCAGATGATGAGCCAGTGAGATGGGCTGAGCTTTTTGCAGATGGGTATAGCCGGGCATAACTGTATCCACATGCTCATGGGCCAAATCTCTTAAGGCAGTCATCAATTCAATCAGCAGTCCACTGATTATTTCCGCCTCTGAACGCAGGTAGAGACGAATATCCAGGGCCACCTGATCATTGCGGCTGCGGGCAGTATGAAGCTTTTTGCCGGTTTCCCCTATCCGCTGGATCAAAAAGGTTTCAATATTCATATGGACATCTTCAGCCGTTACCGAAAATTCCAGCTTACCGGCCTCAATGTCTTCCTGGATCGACAAGAGACCTCTTACGATCTCCTCTGCTTCCACAGGCAGAATTATTCCCTGCAAAGCCAGCATACGGGCGTGGGCTATACTGCCCTGAATGTCTTGGCGATACAGCCTGGAATCAAAGCTGATGGAAGCATTAAAATCATCTGCCATCTCCGCAGTTTTTTTGGAAAAACGTCCGCCCCACAATTTCATACTGCTTTAATACCCCCCGCCTCAGATTATTATCTAGTTCTCATCTATGAGATGGTCCCGAACGTTCAAATGCTTGAACCGGAACACATCTCCTTCCAGTTCTACTACGCTTATGGCAGCATTATTATGGTAATAACGCCGAAAACAGGATAAGTCCTCTCCATGAAGATAACATCCTAATGCCATTAAGGCCCCGCCATGAGTCACCATAACTATTGCTTCCCCAGTATGACCTTCGACTACCTTATTAAATCCCCCCACTACCCGCCGGGAGAAATCCGTTATCGAGTCCCCTCCAGATATTACCGCTCTTTCGGGATCCTCCAGCCAGACTCGATAGGTCTCCTCTCCGAATCTCTCTCTGATCTCTTTCTCATTCAGACCTTCCCATTCCCCAAAATCTATTTCTCCTATTTCGGGAATGACAATTACCTGCAAATTATGGGACTCGGCAATAATCTCTGCCGTTTCCCGGGCCCGAATCAGATTGCTGGAATAGATAGCTTTAATATCTTCTCTTCTCAATTTATCGGCCACCTTTCCGGCTTCCCGACGTCCTTGGTCACTCAGGGGAACATCCATCGTTCCCTGATACTTTCCGCTTTCATTCCAGCCGGTGGTTCCATGTCTTACCAGAAACAGGCGCATAGTCATCCCTCCATTCCGCTTGCAGCAAATACTGATCCTGTTGTGACAACTTGTTCTTTATTGAATATTATCAGGCCAACTTATGCAATCTGTTAAAGTAGCAAATATTAAATCTAAATGAAAGGAGGTAGTTGGCAGTGAGTCAAACCAGCAGGCTGTCCAGTCCCATTAGCCGGGTTAAGTGCGTAGTTAATTCATGTTATTTCTATGAACAAGGCGATCAGTGTATGGCGGAAAGAATTGAAGTAAAACCTCCCAATTCTTCCACCAGCGAAGATACTGACTGTAACACCTTCCAGCCTAAACGAGCTTAAATTCACAGTCTGACCGGGCTGACCTGGAACCAGGCCGGCCCGGATTATTTCAGGCGCTTATTTTTTCGCATCCCTTTCCATCATGGCCTGTACCCGCAGAGGGAGGCCAAACAGATTTATAAAGCCTTCCGCATCCTTATGAGAGTAAACCTCATCCTCGCCAAAAGTGGCCAGGTCGGCACGATACAAGGAATATGGAGATTTTACTCCCACCGGGGTACAACAACCTTTATACAGCTTGACCCGGACTTTGCCGGTCACATTCTCCTGAGTTTTGTCTACAAAGGCATCCAGGCTCTTTTTTAAGTGTGAAAACCAATTGCCGTCATAAACCAGTTCAGCGTATTCAACTGCTGCCCGTTCTTTGAAATGAAGAGTCCGCCGGTCCAGGGTCAGGTTTTCCAGTTCACGATGAGCCAGATACAGTATGGTTCCACCCGGACATTCATATACTCCTCTGGATTTCATGCCCACCAGGCGGTTTTCCACCAGGCTGACAATGCCTACTCCGTTTTCTCCGGCCAACCGGTTCAGTCGTTCGATTAATGCCACCGGCCCCAGTTCAACTCCATCTACGGCAACGGGCACCCCCTGGACAAAGTCTATTTCTACATAAGCGGGAAGATCCGGAGCCTTTTCCGGTGGAGTAATCATCTGCAAAATATGATCCTGATACTGATTCCAGGGATCCTCCAGGTCGGCACCCTCATGGCTCATATGCCAGAGATTGCTATCCCGGCTATATATGTTAACCCTGGTAACCGGCAAAGGAATCCCCCGGTCTTCAGCATACTGTATAGCATCCTCACGGGAACGAATATTCCATTCCCGCCAAGGCGCCACTATTTTAAGATCAGGGTCCAGGGCCTTTATACTAATCTCAAATCTCACCTGGTCATTGCCTTTGCCTGTAGCTCCGTGAGCTATGGCAACCGCTTTCTCCAGGCGGGCAATTTCCACCAGCCTTTTGGCGATGAGGGGGCGGGCAAAGCTGGTTCCCAGCAGGTATTTGCCTTCATATAATGCCCCTGATTTTAGCACCGGCCAGATGAAATCGGTAACAAATTCTTTTTTTGCGTCTTCTATATATATCTTGGCTGCTCCCGAATTGACAGCTTTTTCTCTTAATGGCGACAGGTCTTCGCCCTGTCCCAGATCGACACATACCGCCACCACTTCATACCCATAGTTTTCCTTTAACCAGGGAATGATTATGGATGTGTCCAGTCCTCCCGAGTAGGCTAATACAATAGTTCCCATTCCTGTAATCTCCCATCCCATACGAATATGCTGCTTCCCCGCAGCTCTATAGCACTATCTCCCTGAGCAGCTCTGCCAGGCGCGGTGCTCCAACCTCTTCCAGATCGTATCTCACCCGCACCGCCGGCTTACTTAAGGTTAACACCCGGCGCAAGTCGATGGGGGTGCCTATTACAACCAATTCCGCCGGCGAGTTGTTTATGGTTTCAGCCAATTCCGCGATTTGTGTCTGTCCATAGCCCATGGCCGGCAGCAGTCTGGAAAGGTGGTTATATTTCTCAAATGTTTTCTTTATAGATCCTACCGCATATGGTCTTGGATCGATTAATTCTGCCGCACCATACTTTTCAGCAGCAATCACTCCGGCCCCATAAGCCATATCTCCATGGGTAAGGGTAGGCCCATCCTCGACTACCAGAACTTTTTTGCCTTTCATCAGTTCAGGCTCATCAATGCTTATTGGTGAGTTGGCCATAATGATTTCCGCTCCGGGATTGTTAAGCTTTATGGCCTCCTTGACGGCTTCCACTGAAGCAGGATCGGCGGAATCGATTTTGTTGATAATCGCCACATCAGCCATTCGCAAATTGGTCTCACCCGGATGATAAAGAGTCTCATGCCCGGGACGATGGGGATCAACCACTACAAGGTGAAGATCGGTGTTATAAAAGGGCAGGTCATTGTTGCCTCCATCCCAAAGAATAACATCTGCTTCCTGTTCCGCCTGACGCAGGATAGCCTCATAATCCACTCCCGCATATACGATCAGGCCATTATCGATATGGGGCTCGTATTCTTCTCTTTCTTCAATGGTACACTTATGCAAATCAAGATCCTCATAATCAGCAAAGCGCTGGACGATCTGCTCTTCCAGCTTGCCGTATGGCATAGGATGGCGGATAACAGCCACTTCTTTACCCATTTCTTTCAAGAGCATACCTATAAAGCGAGTAGTCTGGCTTTTTCCGCTGCCGGTTCTGACTGCAGTTACTGCCACTACTTTTTTATTGGACTTTATCATGGTTCTATTGGGACCCATCAGCCGGAAATCGGCACCACAGGCATTTACCAAAGATGCCGCATGCATAACATGCTGGTGAGAAACGTCACTATAGGCAAAAACCACGGTATCCACACCATATTTCCTGATCAGCTCCGGCATATCCGCCTCGGCGAAAATGGGGATTCCCTCGGGATAATCTGGCCCAGCCAGCTCCGGCGGATAACGCCGCCCTTCAATATCCGGTATTTGGGCAGCTGTAAATGCCACCACTTCATATTCGGAGTTGCCTCGGAAGAAAGTGTTAAAATTGTGAAAATCCCGGCCTGCCGCACCCATAATTAGTATTCGCTCTTTGTCCACCATCATCGCTCCTTTTCAAATTCCTGCATTATTTTTCGGGGATGTATGTCATTACTTGAATGTCTTCACGTTTGTTCCACCCATTGTGTTCATAGAATTTTATAGCATTAGTGTTTTCATTCAGGACAAACAGGTGAATCTTCTTGGCGCCCAGGCTTTTCAGCTCCCGGCACACTTTTTCCGCCAGAAGTCTCCCCCAGCCCCGTCCTTGTCTTTCCGGATGAACCGCCAGATGATATATGTACCCCCGGCGTCCGTCGAAACCGCCCAATACGGTGCCTGCTATCTGTCGGCCCTCTTTTATCACCAGACAACTGGACGGGTTCTTTTCCAGGAACAGTCGGAGAGCTTCGATGTCATCCCCACTGCTTGATTCTATCCCCGGAACAGCTCTCCAGAAATCCAGCAAAGCCTCAATGCAGCTTGGTAATATCCTTTGAATTTGTGGATTGTTGTTATCTGTATCTTCGCTCATGTGCGCTGTCATTGCATAACCACAGCCATTATGGCTTTCTGAGCATGGAGGCGGTTTTCTGCTTCGTCGAATACCACCGATTGGGGGCCATCAATTACTTCGTCAGTTATTTCCCGTCCTCTCTTGGCCGGCAGGCAATGCATGACAATAGCCTCAGGTTTGGCCAGGGCCAGGTTTTTCTGATTGATTTGATATGAAGCGAACCGTTTTTCCTTCTCCGCCGATTCCTTTTCCTGTCCCATGCTGGACCAAACATCAGTATAGATTACATCCGCATCATGCAATGCTTCTTCAGGGTCAGTGACCACCCAAAGCCGCGCCCCTGTTTCCTGTGCATCCTCCTTAGCCAAAGCCATGATCTCCGGATCAGGCTCAAATCCTGATGGGCAGGCTATCACCACATTCATCCCGGTTTTGGCCCCTCCAAACAACAAGGAATGAGCCATATTATTTCCATCCCCTACAAAAGCAAGCTTTATTCCCTCCAGGGTTTTCTTATGCTCTAATATGGTCATCATATCACCCATTACCTGACAGGGATGCAGCAGGTCGGTAAGACCGTTTATGACTGGAATAGTGGCGTAATGGGCCAATTCCAGAACCTCATCATGGGAAAAGGTACGGATCATAATCCCATTGAGAAAGCGTGACAGGGTAAGGGCCGTATCCTTGACACTCTCACCTCTGCCAATCTGCAAATCATTGGGGCTCAGGAACAAGGGATAGCCTCCTAATTGATACATTCCCACTTCAAAAGAAACCCGGGTACGGGTTGACGGCTTTTGAAAAATCATGCCCATGGTCTTACCCTCCAGAACCGGATAAGGCTGGCCGGATTTTTGAATTGCCTTTATTTTTGATGCCAAGTCCAGCAAATATGCGATCTCTTCCTTTGTATAATCGTGAATCGAAATAAAATCCCTTCCCTTAAAAATTGGGTCCAAATCAAATGTCATAAAACTCGCTCCCTCTTATCTATCTTGCCTTTGGGATCATTTCCAATCCTGCAAAGACTGCTCCAGCCTGTTCAAAGCCTCATCCACTTCCGACTCAGTAATGTTGAGAGGCGGTACGAAACGAAGGACCCGGGGGCCCGCTGAAAGGAGAAGAAGGCCATTCCCCCGGCAAATATCCACCAGGTCCTTAACCTCCGCTGAAAACTCTATGCCCAGCAGAAGCCCACGCCCTCTCAGACCTGATGCCCGGTTATTCTTCAATACTATCTGCTCCAGCTTCTCCTGCATATAGTCAGAAATATTTTTGACCTGAGCCAGAAAATCCGGTTCCGATATGATCTCCACTACTCGATGGGCTACGGCACAACCCAGAGGATTTCCCCCAAAGGTTGAGGCATGATCACCCGGGCCAAAACCTGAGGCTGCTTCATCTGTTGCTAATAAAGCCCCGATGGGAAAGCCCCCTCCCAGCCCTTTGGCCAAGGTTACAATGTCAGGGGTGATGCCATAATATTGGAATGCCATCATATCACCAGTACGCCCCACTCCACACTGGACTTCATCCAGCATTAACAAGGCGCCGGTTTCCTGACAGATTCTTTTCAGACCGGTCATAAACTCAACAGTGGCAGGGTTTACTCCCCCTTCCCCCTGAATCGGCTCTACCAGAATCCCACAAGTCTTATCTGTAAGGAGTGCCTTTACTGATTCCAGATTATTAAACTCGGCAAATTCGATACCGGGCAGCAGCGGTTCAAAGCCCTGCTGATACTTGGTCTGACCGGTAGCAGCTAAAGCACCTGTAGTCCGGCCATGAAATGAATTTCTGCAGGCAATTATCTGATAGCGATTCTGTCCCTGGCGGTAAAAATATTTACGGGCCAGCTTTATTGCCCCTTCATTGGCCTCTGCCCCACTATTGGCGAAAAATGCTTTATCCATCCCGGTAGATTGGCAAAGCTTAGCGGCTAATTCAACCTGCGGCTCTATCCAATAAAGATTGGAGCAGTGCCACAGCTTCTCACTCTGGTCCCGCAGCACTGCCGTCAATTCAGGGTGAGCGTGGCCAAGGGCACACACCGCAATTCCACCCACCAAATCCAGATATTCTTTTCCGTCAGCATCCCAGACCCGGCTTCCCTCACCTTTAACCAGAGCTATTGGGATTCGGCCATAGGTATTCATTATGTACTGCCGGCCTTTATCCATTATGGACTTATTACTCAATTCGGCTCCCCTCCTATCCCCGCACCACCATGGTGCCACTGCCTTCATTAGTAAGCAGCTCAAGTAAAATCGAATGCGGAACCCGACCATCAATAATATGGGTTCGGGATACCCCTTTTTTCAGAGCGTTTGTGCAGCATTCAACCTTGGGAATCATGCCCCCGTCAATAATGCCGCACTCAATCAAATCTGGTATTTCAGAAACAAGAACCTGGGAAAACAAGGTGTCAGAAGCCCTGGAGTCAGCCAGAATCCCCGGAACGTCTGTGAGCAGAATAAGCTTTTCAGCTCCGACAGCTACTGCAATCTCGCTGGCAACATGGTCGGCATTAATATTATAGGTTGTGCCATCCTGACCCATTCCAACGGGAGCAATCACCGGGATATACCCGTTCTCCACCAAAGGATTCAGGACACAAGGGTTAATATTAACCACCTCACCCACATATCCCAGATCTTCACTGCCCCTCATCTGTACGGCTTCGATCAGGTTTCCGTCTTTTCCGCACAAGCCTATGGCTTTGCCCCCACACTCATTGATTCCGGCCACAATTTGTTTATTGATCTTGCCCACCAGAACCATTTCCACTACTTCCATTATTTCAGGATCGGTAACCCTCATTCCCTTGACGAATCGGGTTTTTATTCCCAGCCTGTGCAGCATCTGAGTAATCTCCGGGCCACCCCCATGAACCACCAGGGGATTCATGCCTACATATTTCAACAACACCAGATCCTGCATCACCGCTTGCTGCAGGACACTGCTGCCCATTGCCGATCCCCCGTATTTAACTACCACTGTCTTGCCGGAAAACTCCTTGATGTACGGCAAGACTTCGGTGATTATTTTCGCCTTTTCCATGGATGAGATCATCATAGTTCCCCTAACACCTCAATTTCCGAGATTATAAAAAGCTTCATGTCCGATAAGCAGCGTTAATTTTAACATAATCATAGGTCAAATCACATCCCCAGGCCACTGCCCGGCCTTCCCCCTGGTTAAGGTTTATCTGCACCTTGACTTCCTCTTCACTTAAATCCTGCTTCGCCATCTCTTCATCAAAATCCACGCCCGCACCCTTTCTGGCTACCTGCTGGCGACCCAAGCAAATATCTACAATATCCGGATCAATATCTATTCCGGAATAACCTACCGCACAAATAATCCTTCCCCAATTAGCATCCTTGCCAAATACTGCGGCCTTAAAAAGACTGGAGGACACTACGGTGCGGGCCACCTGGCGGGCATCCTGGTCCTGGCGGGCCCCGCTGACCTCAACCTCAATCAGACAGGTGGCGCCTTCCCCGTCCCGGGCAATGGATTTGGCCAGACTGATATTTATACGATCCAGGGCTTCCCTGAAAATCTGATACTCCGGAGAATTGACAGCGGTTATTTCTACATTACCGGCCTGACAGTTAGCCAAAATTAAAGCCATGTCATTAGTTGAAGTGTCACCATCAACACTGATCATGTTATAAGAGATATTGGCCGAATCCTGCAAAGCCTGCTGCAAACACTCCTTGCTGATAACCGCATCGGTGGTAATAAAAATCAAGGTTGTGGCCATATCAGGATGAATCATCCCCGAGCCTTTGGCCATCCCTCCCATCCTTACGGTTTTTCCGCCGATAGTAAACTCAGCAATAGCAGTTTTCGGAAAGGTATCGGTGGTCATAATGGCTGCCGCCGCATTTTCTCCGCCCTCCTTGCTCAGAGAAGCACAGGCCTTATTAATGCCGCTTTCCACCTTGTCCATGGGAAGCTCGACTCCTATTACACCTGTGGAAGCCACTAAAACCTCCTCAGGCTTGATTCCCAGGCACTCCGCCGCCAGAGTCATCATCTGCCGGTTGTCTTTTTCTCCCTGCAAACCGGTACAAGCATTGGCATTACCGCTGTTAATGACTATAGCCCGTGTTTTCCGGCCTATAAGCTCCCGGTTAGCTTTTACACAGGCAGCCTGAACCCGGTTGGTGGTAAATACCCCTGCCGTTTGACAAGGTACTTCCGAAAAGATTACCGCCAGATCCAGGGTCTGTTTTTTTATGTTGGCTTCGACCCCCTGGGCCAGGAACCCCAGGGGAAAAGTTATTCCATTCTTCACTTATTACACTCCCTTAATATACTGTGGCTTAGGGATAAAGGCCCGGGCTTTGCAAAGCCATTCCCTCATCCAACCCTAACATCAGATTGAAGTTCTGAACCGCCTGACCAGCCGCCCCCTTGGTGAGATTATCGATAGCGCTGATTATGATCACCCGGCCATTGTCCGGATTAACATAGATTCCGATATGCGCATAATTGCTGCCATATACCCATTTGGTTTCCGGATAGACTCCATGAGGCAGGACTTTTACAAATCTCTCCCCCTGATAAAAGTCTTCCATAGCCTCTCTTATTTCATGAGGCTTGACGCCCTTCCTCAGCTCCCCATAGGCAGTTGTAAGAATTCCCCGATTCATGGGCACCAGATGGGGAGTAAAGGTTATGTTCACCTGTTTTCCCGCTGCCACACTAAGATCCTGCTCAATCTCAGGAGCATGGCGATGAGTTCCCACCCCGTAAGCCTTAAAGTTCTCATTTACATGACAAAAATGAGTGGTCTGGCTGAGACCTTTGCCCGCACCCGATACCCCCGATTTGGAATCCACTATTATTCCGCTCGTGGAGATCAAACCGTTTTGCAATAAAGGAACCAGGCTCAAAGAAGCTCCGGTGGGATAACATCCGGGATTAGCCACTATCCTGGTATTTCTGATCTGCTCCCGATACAGCTCAGGCAGGCCATAAACCGCCTCTTGCAGAAGGTCAGGCCGTTCATGGTCTAAAAGATAATGCTGTTTATAAATATTAACATCTCGCAAGCGGAAATCCGCACCAAAATCTACGCATCTGACTCCGCCTTCTATCAGCTCTGCAACTACAGGAACGGACAGGCCATGGGGCAGAGCCAGGAATGCCACATCACCCTGTTTTTTCAGTTGGCTCGGATCAGTTTCCTGCAAGGTTATATCTGCCATTCCGGTCAGACTCGGATATACCTCAGAAAACCTTCGCCCCACATTGTCGGCACTGGTAACAGACACTATCTGAACCTTCTCATGACCGTATAGAATCCTTACCAGATCAGCCGCAGCATAACCGTCTCCTATAATCACGACTTTTATCACTTGTAACGCCCCTCTCACTACGTTAATAATTATACATTCCAGCGTATATTGATGCAATAATTTTTTATCATTTCCTTTAACTTCACCACCCGCGACAGGAACACTTCTCTGCTCATTGTCTCTCTATAGTAATGCCCCTACCCGGCACACAACAACACCCCCGGAGGGTTGCTGCATATCCGGAGGTGTTGTGGTATGCCCGTATTTGATAGTCTTCCTTTTGTCACCACACGAGCCACTATGTATATGAGTTTGTGGCTCTACCGGTCCTTAAACACCGGCTTTCTCTTTTCGATGAAGGCCTTCATGCCTTCCTTTTGATCTTCAGTGGCAAAGCATAATGCCAGGAGATCCACCTCGATCAGCTGACCTCTGGCCACATCCAGCTCCAGGCCTTCATTAATGGCCTGTTTGGCAAAGCGAACAGCAACCGGTGCGTTGGAAATGATTTTCCGGGCCATTTTCTTGGCCTCTTCCATCAGCTCATCAGGAGCTACAACCCGGTTAACCAGCCCAATTTGATTAGCCTTCTGGGCATCGATCATATCACCGGTAAAGATCAATTCCTTGGCCATGCCTGCCCCTACCAGCTTGGGCAGCCTTTGAGTCCCGGCAAATCCGGGCACAATTCCCAGCCCAACTTCAGGCTGACCAAACTTGGCCTTTTCCGATGCAATTCGAATATCACAGGCCATGGCCAGCTCACAGCCGCCCCCCAGGGCAAATCCATTTATAGCTGCAATGACGGGCTTAGGGAGCTTTTCAATTTTCAGGAAAACCCCTTGTCCCAGAGTGCCGAATGCTTTGCCTTGTAAACCGTTGTTATTCTGCATGGCTACAATATCTGCCCCGGCCACAAAAGCGTTACCGTTCCCTGTTATAATTACTGCCTTTACTTCATCATCCTTGGCAATCAGATCAACTGCCTGGTCCAAATCCACCAAAGTTTCTTCATTCAAAGCGTTGAGAGCCTTAGGCCGGTTCATAGTTATTATGCCAATAGCCCCGTCCTTTTCCAACAACAAATTATTAAATTCCATCTGTCCATCCTCCTCTTCTTTGTTCTATTCTCATCGGCCGAATTTTTGCATCATTGATTATATTCTAATTCTAACAACAATGGGCTAATCCCTGCTCATATAGCTTGGCAGGTGAAATATGCATCTTTCCCGCATACCCTGCAGCGAGTCCCTGCCAGGTTCTCGATCTTAACCATATAACCCTCCCGGGCCACCAGAATGGCCTGGCAGTTGGAACAACAGGAATTATTGGCGAAACCCGCCATATTCCCCACATAGACGTTTTGCAAATGCCTGTTGGCTATCTGCCAGGCCATCTCCATAGTATTGCGAGGAGTCGGTGGAAGCTTCAGCTTGTAGGCCGGGTGATAGGCGGATAGATGCAATGGGATAGAAGCATTGATTCCGGCTATCCACCGGCACATTGCTTCAATCTCTTCCCTGCTGTCATTGAGGCCGGGAATCAGCAGGCAAGTCAATTCCACATGGGTGTGACGGACGCAATACTCGATAGTTTCTTTTACCGGCGACAGTCGTCCCCGGCATTGGGAACGATAATATTGCTCCGCGAATGACTTGAGATCAATATTCATAGCATCAACACCGGAGATAATCGCCTGAAGCGGCTCCGGGTTAATGTAGCCGTTTGTCACCAACACATTCTCAAGTCCCACATTTTTCATCATAGGCAAGACATCTGCCAGATATTCATACCACATAAGGGGTTCGGAATAGGTATACGCCACCCCTACAGAATCATGCTTCTTTGCCTCTTGGGCCAGATTAAGGAGCTCCTCAGGAGCAACAAATCTGGTAGGCGGATTCTCCTGAGCAATCTGATAGTTCTGGCAGAAAGAGCAGGAAAGACTGCAGCCCACCGTGCCCACCGACAGAATACTGTGGCCCGGATAAAAGTGGTAAAGAGGCTTTTTCTCAATGGGATCCAACCCCATTGAAGATACCTCCCCGTAATTGGTGGCAAACAGCTTCCCACCGCGATTAATTCGCACCCGGCACACTCCGCTTTTTCCCTCTTGGATGCGGCAATTATGGGGACAGAGCCCACACCGAACTGGTCCGTTTTCTAACTGCTTATATGTTTTTACCGATACTTCCATCTATTTAAACCGCCTGACCTCAAATCTTTGCAGCCTTATTTTTTCTCCCGGCCTTATGCCCGCTTTTTGCCGGGCTATTTCCACCTGCTGTTGAGGGGTATCGATACCTTCCAGATCGGGCAGCAAGACTCCCCGCCGACTGCCGCTGCTCACTATGACTCCATATTTCAGGGGATCTAATTGAGTAATTTCGGCAATTGGCTCAGGAGGACTCAATACATCTACCGAATATACTAATTCATCTAATTCCGCCGGCTCCACCGGTAAAAAACGCGGATCCTCCGTTCCGGCATCAATGGCATTTTCCCTGATTTCCAGGGCCAGATGAGGACGAACCGGTTCCAGAGTACCGATACACCCCCGCAGCTGCCCATCTTTTTTCAGAGAGACAAAAGCGGCCGCAGCATTTTTCAGCTCTTCAGGAAGGGGCTCCGGAATCTTTGCCCTCTTACCAGTATTCACATAAGTCTCCAGACTCTTTCTGGCCCATTGCACCAGAGGGGACTCCTGTTGCCGCAACCTGGACTGCCGCTCTGTTTTACCCTCTATAAGCTGCTCAAAAATACCGGCCTCGGTTTTTTCACCCGGCTCAATCCCGGCCGTAAGATAGCCTACTCCAAATGGACCTTCATAGGAAAGGACTTCAGGCATAATCTTCCGCCCATCCAAGGCCCCCATCATAATGACCAGGGACCGAAAGCCGCATTCTCCTGCATTTTCCCGCAGTTCATCAGGAAGCTCCAATAATCTTATTATCTCTCCACCGGCAATACAGTCCTTAACCTCCCGGTCAAAACGTGGTCCATCCGGATGATATGAATATGGTCCCTCCTCCTTTAAGCGGTGAGACATATCACTGGAGGCTATTACTGCCACCCGCCGCCCCAATTCCTCCGCCACTTGGGCAATTGCCATTCCAAAGGAATACAGCAGTTCAACGGAGAGAAAGCCAAAGCTTATGGCCAGGATCGGGATTTCCATTAAGCCCGCAGCCTCTAAATAATGAAGAGGAACTAATACGCCATGATCTAAAGAGGGATCTAACCCCTGCTCGTCCCTGCCACGGTCAACGGGAACCACAATAACATTGCGGTCCTCAGCTTTTCCTCGCAGCCTTTCCAGATATTCCAGATCATTAGGATGGCTGTATTTCAGCTGCCGATGTCCAAATCTGCCGAAATCACCCTCCAGCCTGGAGTCAGCCAGGGCGGAAACAGCATCACTATATACATTTCCGTGGGGAGTAATGAATACCAGCAGATCGGGTGAATAGTCGGCCACCCGGGAAGCCAGCCGGGTCATGCCCTCCACCGTAGCTCTTACCTCTTTGATCTGAGCTCCTCCAATGGCGGGGATTATCATGGGGGGGTGGGGGAAAACCGCTCCGTACACAATCATTCAGCAGGTACCTCCTTTGCAGAATACTTCACGATTCCTGATAAAATTCCATGGGCGATCTTGGTCTGATAAATATCATCCCCTAGAAGCATCTCTTCATCAGGATTGGAAATGAAACCTACTTCTATTATAAGGGTTGGCATAGTGGTTTTCTCCATAATAAAGAAAACCCCCTCCTTAGCCTTGCGATTATTGTTCCCCAAAATACGCACCAGCTCAGCCTGGATGCATTTAGCCAGCCGCTCTCCCTCCGGGCTTTTTGAATAATAGAAGGTCTGGGCCCCGTGCCAGCGTGGAGAGGGATCAGCATTAGTATGAATAGACAGGTACATATCTGCCTCAATCTCTTCTGCCATAGCCACCCTTCGCGCCAGGTCAATACGTTTTTTCTCCAGCAGACTATCCCCTTCGGTGCCGCTAAGATCGGTATCAGTTTCCCTGGTAAGCACTACCATGGCCCCGGCCTGACTCAGGGTTCTGGCCAGTTTTTTGGATATGGCCAAGGTAATATCCTTTTCCTTGACCCCCGTCTTTCGGCCTATGGCGCCGGAATCTACTCCCCCGTGGCCGGGATCAACCACAATTTTCATTCCCGCAATTCCATACGATAAAACCGGTGTCTCCGATTCAATCCCGGTCATGATCCGTAATGCCCCTAAGGCCACCATAGCCGCCAGAACCAGCCCCAACCGCAGTCTTTTCCCGGATATGGTCCAAAACCACAACGTCTTCCCCTCCCTTGTCCCACCTTTCTTTTTCCCCATTAGTGTATATGCACAGGGAGAACCGTTTATAAAAAGTACCGCAATTTTTATCCCTGGATAAGCAGAAATCAGATAAAGTAAGACTTGATTCAGGTGGAGTTTTGATTCCATCTGAATCTTAGTCGCACGGATCCAGGGACTTAACTGCCCTTGGGCACCCGCCGCCTATAGAGGCGGGGGTCTTAGGGCAGATTAGTCATCGGATAAAACCGAGCCGA
>Ga0123334_1000737_pt1 | contig 44420 bp, 23 predicted proteins | sample BiotimSIPDNA_FD_89706 | JGI IMG/M metagenome (GOLD analysis project Ga0123334, IMG submission 89706) | Anaerobic biogas reactor microbial communites from Washington, USA - Biogas_R1 time_0 SIP DNA | ecosystem: Engineered > Bioreactor > Anaerobic > Unclassified | place: Washington, USA...
CGGGCATTTCAATGTCGAGAAAGATCAAATCGGGTGAAAGCTGTTTGATCTGTTTCAGTGCTTCGGTTGCCGATGCCGCTTCACCAGCGATTTCAACCTGCTGACAATATTCGCCCAATAAATCGCGCAGGTTATTGCGGCTTTTAGGTTCGTCGTCTATAATAATACTTTTGATCTTCATCATCTAATCTATTGGTATAATCAGTGTTGCTAACGTACCAGTGGCATCGTTTCTGTTTTCTACAATCAGTTTGGCCTCTTTTCCGTCTAAATTTAAAATGTTTATCCGTTCTTCCACCAACTTCAGCCCAAAACCTTTCTGGCTTAATTCATCAACCTTCAGTGAATCCAGCCCGACCCCATTGTCGGTAACACAAACACAAAGGTTGCCGTTTTGCTTTCCAATCCGGATGGTTAATTCCCCTTCGTTACCTTTCGGCGACAACCCGTGTACAATGGCATTCTCGACCAGTGGCTGAATAATCATCCCGGGTATTTCAATGATATCTGCATCCACCAGAGGATCAATGTGGATTTCAAATTTGAATTCAAACCGCAACTGCTCCAACTGGCAATAGAGCTCAACCGCCTGTAATTCATCTGACAAGGTTACCATCGGTTTTTCCGAGTTATTGAGTACCCTGCGCAGCAACACAGCAAATTTCGACAGGTAAATATTGGCCTCCTTAAATTGGTTGCCGTTGATTAACGATTGAATGGAATTCAACGCGTTAAAAATAAAATGCGGGTTCATTTGTGAGCGCACTGCTTTTATCTCAAGTTCTTTGATACGGCGCTTGGCGGCTTCCTGTTTCTTTATCTGACGGATTTTGATCTTATTTATCAAGAAAATTAAAAATGCACCAATGGCAATCTTCCATGTCATTTTGAGTATCGTTCTTAAATCAACATTAAAGAAGCGATTTCGATCGATCGTTTTACGTAGTGATTTCTCAAATCTAGAATTCTCATTTTTGCGGTATAAATGCAATGCAGGGTCTTCGGCATCGTTCTCAACAATCCGGAACCATTTATCGAGCATGAAAATTTTGTCTCTTTTTAAAAGTAATTTATCTATCATGCTTTTATTGCTAAGCTCAATGAAAGTAACATTGGGCAATTTTAAAATAGTGCTGTCCATCTTTCCTTCTTTCCAATCTTGAGTCGTAAGTTGAGCAATGATAAACTCTACTTTTTCATTCTTAAATTTTGAGATTTCGTAATTATATTTTGAGATGTATGACGTTGCATTATCCATAAAGATTAAGCAAAGAGGTTTTCCTTTGTATTTTTTCAAATCGAAAACTGATCCATCCTTTAACACAAAAGAGCTTACTGGAAATCGGCTCCCAATTTTCAGCGTTTGGGCTGTTTCATATACTTTCGTTAACGATTCTGTTAAAGCCGGATCGGTACAATTATTTATGAACGACTGATAATAAGGGATTACTTGACTATTATCTGAAAAACTACACCTTAGTTCTGAATCAATCAATTTTGTTAGTTGAAGGTATAATGGATAACCAATCAGGGTAGCTTTACTGTAATAATAATTTTCCAAAAAATCGATTGACCTACTTTTCCCCAGAGACCATCCAGTGCGTGTTTGTTTATATTCATACGACTTTTGAATAAAGCGCTGATAAGAAGAATTCCAGGTATAAGGGTTCTTTAAAATTGATAATGTATCAACATCCAGGTAGAAATCAGCAGGATAATCCCTGCCCAATTTTGTTATTTTTATTGACAAAGTATTATTGGCTCTAAATTCATCAGGATTAGGCATTTCAGTCGAATTCCTTTGTTTCTCTCGGAAAAGTAGTTTAGATGTTGCAAAATAATAACTCATATCTTGCTTAAAATAGCGAATGCATTCATCAGATGCTTTTCCTCGGTAGCTTTCTATTAATTGATTGATGGATTGGATTTTCTTTTCGCATTTTAAAAGTAAGGATGAAGTATCCCGTTCATAAACAATCTCGGTTCTATATTGATCTAATTCATTCGATAATAGGGTATTGTATGCCGCAGTTCCCGAAAAATAATCAGATTTATTCAATCCTGGCAAAAAGTATTCGTTTGGTTTATTGTCGGTATATTGATTATTTTCAACTTCTTTTGCCTGATGCCCGATTGCATTAACAGTCAAGGTATCGCCCGGTGCCATAAAGGTGGTTAATGTTTTATCTCCAATCTGGATACGGAGGTGAAACGGTCTTATCAAAAAGATAGGACAATTAAATGAACCGTCGTTATTGGTTCTGAATTGTTTCTCGGGGAAATAGTAGTCGGCAAATTCACCAATCAATCTGATTTTTATGTTTTGATTCAACTGGTCGGTTAACTTTCCCTGAATGATTGCATTGTTAGGTAAAGGGAAAGATGCGTCCGTTAAATTTATTGCCAATTTGGGTTGGTCTATCATTACCGGAACCTTATTGGGCGATGTGATATACTTTGAATGGAATGCTGAATCTTGTTGAAATAGGATGGTTGAAACATTCTTTATCTGCTCCCTATCTTCCAATTGATTCCACATTGTATAAGAATTATCATAATTATACGAGGAGCTTATGTTCCTGATTTCCAAGTTAATTGATTTGTATTTGATCGATGGATAGAAACGAAGAATTTGCCCCGAAGGGGTTACTTCCACATTGAATTGATTTTTTATATCAGGCTCCTTTTTGTTTTCCTCATAAGTTGGATAACGAGAATCGAAACCAAAGGTGATCGGTCCAAAATCCCTAAGAATCTGAATCTGTTCCAACGTGACTTTGTATTGTTGATTTTTGTTTGGAAGTTCTTTTTCCAATTGATACTTCAGAAGCACAGTTGCACCAAAGAGATCCTTGGTCGCAATAGCTTTCGAAGTAGGAGTAGACTTATCTTTTTGTTCTACCTGCACCTCAAACCAATCGCCCTCTTTCAGGTTAAAACGGCCTTCGGGATTTTTTGCGAAGAGGTTGAACGAAAGAAGTTGCAACCATACAAGGATTAGTAGTGTAAATGTTAGATTTTTCATTGCTTTCAAAGATTTAGAATTTATTATTCAAAAGCAAAGATGAATCACAAAAATTAAACATTCAGTTGCCACTTAGCCTACAACCGTTCCGGGCTATTATTTGGTATGGTTTCTTTTTTCTTCAACGTATTCAACATGATACTATATCAGCGGGTGTATTTTGCCTTTTTCCGGTAGATGAAATCGATTTATTCCTGAAATTCATAAGTCAATTGAAGGCTGATTAAGATATTTGTGTTTTCAATACTTTGTATATCAATGTTTAAAACTCAATTTTCTACATATTTTGGTTTTTATTATTTATCCATTTTTGATAGCTATTTATCTGAAATTGTAAGCCCTTGAATGACTAAAGCGCTACTTTTATTCCAAGATATTTTTTTGCTCAACAAATACACACGTGTGCATTATCTGATTTGGAATGAAACGGATTACAATTAAAGATATAGCCAGAGAACTTGGCATTCACCATTCAACGGTGTCGAGGGCATTGAGGGGAAATGCTAAAATAAATGCTGCAACTGCCGAGAAGGTGATAAAATATGCCTCAGAGCGCGGTTACCTTATCAATCGAAATGCCTTGCACCTCAGAGGTACAGCAAGTAATATTATTGGGGTGGTTGTACCCAATATCCACCATAGTTTCTTTTCTAATTTTGTAAGTATTATTACCCGTCTGGCGTATTCTTCGGGCTATATTGTGGCGGTCTTTCAGTCGGAAGAATCGATGGTTCGTGAAGAGGAAATCATTAAATCAATAATTCAGCAAAATATTGCCGGGGTTTTGGTGTCCTTGTCAATGGAAACAACTACAGTTTCTCACCTGACTCAACTTGATAAATATAAAATACCCCTTGTTTGTTTCGATCGGGTGAGCCCGCTCTTGTCAAAGCCTGCTGTTGTTTTAGATAACCGATTAGCGCTAAGTCGCACTGTTGAGCGTTTGCAGGTAAACGGGTTTTCAAAAATTGCTTATTTATCGGGTATCCCATCTGTGCACTTGTTTTCTGAGCGTCAGGAAGGGTATAGGCAAGGGGTAAAAGCTGAAGGAATTCAGTACGAAAATTGTGTGGTTATGTCCAATGGATTTACTGTTCAGCAGGGTTACGAGGCTACAATGCAACTTTTCGGTGAAAAAGATAAACCCGATGCGCTGATATTTGATTCACATTTACTTGCTTGGGGGGCCATTCAATATATGAGAACCGGGAAAAAGAAACTGCTCGACAAAATGGCTTTTGCAAGCTTTGGCGGCTATCCCTGGCTTTCTTATGCCGTGCCGAATTCGGTAATGATTCAACAGCCTGAAGAAAAAATGGCTGAAGCTTCATTTCGCCTGCTGATGGAAGAGCTCGCAAACCCGGGCGCAAATGAAGGGCAAATCTTGAAATTTGATGCAGATTTATATTAATATTATAAAACACAATAACTATGTTAAAAGGAATTTCTCCATTATTGAGTCCCGAATTACTGGCCACGCTGACCCGTATGGGACATGGCGATGAAATAGTGCTGGCCGATGCTCATTTTCCCGGCGAGTCGTTCAATGACAATGTTTTGCGTGCCGATGGCCTTCGCATCCCTGATTTACTGGAAGCTATACTTCCGCTTTTCGAACTCGACAGTTATGTGCCTCATCCCTTGGTTATGATGGCTGCTGTAGAAGGCGACCTGCTCGATCCTTCTGTCGAAGAAAGCTATCTTAAGGCGATTCATAAATCAAACCCCGATGCTCCTGCGATTGAACGCATTGACCGTTTTGCATTTTACGAACGTACTAAAAGTGCCTTTGCTGTACTTATGACTGGCGAAACAGCTAAATACGGGAATATTCTCCTGAAAAAAGGGGTAACACCTATTACCTAGGTTTTTAACTGCTATTTAATCTAATAAGTCGAAAACTTGAAGATATGTCAAAACATAAACTAACGACAAAAGAAAACCTGTTACCCTTCATCCTCATCACGGCTTTGTTTTTTCTATGGGGAATGGCACATGGTATGCTTGATGTTTTAAACAAGCATTTTCAAACAATTCTTGATATTTCAAAAGCAAAATCAGGAATGATCCAATTTGCTATGTATATAGCTTACTTCTTAATGGCTCTTCCTGCGGGTTATTTTATGCGGCGTTTTGGATACAAAAAGGGGATTATTTTAGGACTTTCGCTTTTTGCTGTTGGATCGTTATTAATTGCAGCAACAACTGGTTTTGAATCATTTTGGTTATTCCTCATCTTTCTCTTTGTGCTTGGCTGCGGACTTGCTACTCTCGAAACAGCGGCAAACCCTTACACAACAAAGCTTGGTCCTTCTGAAAGCAGTGAACGTCGAATTAATTTTTCGCAGTCGTTCAATGGATTAGCATGGACTGTGGGTCCCTTAATTGGCCTTTTTATATATGGAAATAGTTCCGATGTAGCTGGTCAAAAACTAAGCTCGCTTACTCTTCCTTATATGATCATCGGCTTTGTAGTATTCGCAGTGGCAGTAGTATTTATGCTATCAAAAGTGCCAGAGATTCAAGAAGATGCCGACGATCCAATTTCTGAAACAGTTGCTCAAAAACCATTGATAAAGGATAGGCATCTAGTGTTGGGAGTTATTGCCCAATTTGCCTATTGCGCTGCTCAGACTGGGGTATTTAGCTACCTGATCAATTATGTTACCGACGAAAGTCAACCTGTTCATTTTGATGTTGCCAACGGACCTTATTTTTTATCCATTGGTTTTGCATTGTTTATGGTTGGCCGTATGTCGGGCAGCTTTTTGATGTCCTATTTCAAACCCGCGCGAATGTTGGGCTTATATGCACTGATGTGTTGTCTGTTGCTTCCAGTAGTTACCGCTAATTTGGGTTGGGCTTCTATTATCGCATTATATGGTATCTTCTTTTTTATGTCCATAATGTTCCCGACCATTTTTGCGCTGGCAATAAAAGACCTTGGTCCAAAAACAAAAAAGGCATCGTCGTTTATTATTATGTCCATCGTAGGCGGGGCTGTTTTTCCTCCGCTAATGGGCTATATTGCCGATGTGACCCATTCAATTTCGGTTGGATTCTTGGCCCCAATACCATTTTTTGCCTATATTTTATATTATGCAATTGAAGGGCATAAAGTAAAAACAACGTAAGAATAGGATGCGAAAATCAGTTTTAAAAGGAATCAATAAAATCGAAATCATTGAAGCTCCAATCCCCGAGATTAGGAACGAAAATGATGTGCTTATCCGCATGGCGGTAGTTGGGGTCTGTGGCTCCGATATACACTATTACAAAACCGGGCGTATTGGCAGTCAGGTGGTGCAATACCCATTCACGGTTGGTCACGAAGGTGCTGGGATTGTCGAAGCAGTTGGCAAGGCTGTTACCTCTGTGAAACCAGGCGATCGAATTGCCGTTGAGCCATCGGTGGCTTGCGGCCACTGCGACCAATGTAAAGCTGGTCGTCCGCATACTTGCCGCAACAATCTGTTTTTGGGTTGCCCGGGGCAAATTGAAGGCAACCTTGCCGAATATATTGTGATGCCTGAAAGGCAATGTGTGTTGCTCGAACCGCATCAGTCCATCGACGATGGAGCCACCTCTGAACCTTTGTCTATTGGGCTTTATGCCGTTAAGCAAGCCCAGTTGACGGGTAACGAAGCTATGGGAATCATCGGATTTGGCCCCATTGGGATGAGCGTTTTCCAAATGGCAAGGTGGAAAGGGATCGACAAGATTTTTGTTTCTGAAAAAATACCACAGCGCAAAAAAGTAGCCGCTCGAAATGGTGCTTTTTGGGCCGGAAATCCTTTACAAAGCGATATTGTGGAAACCATTTCTGCCATTGAGCCTTTGTTGCTCGATGTGGTTTTTGAATGCTGTGGTCAACAAGATGCCTTGGATACCGCCATTGAACTACTCAAACCGGGCGGAAAGTTGGTTGTTGTGGGGATTCCCGAATTCGACCGCTGGAGTTTTTCAGCGGATTTGGTCCGCAGAAAGGAAATCACGATCGTAAATATTCGCCGGCAAAACCATTGTACCGAAGAAACGCTTAAGATGTTGGCCGATGGCAAAATTGATGGCAGTATCATGATTACCCATCGTTTTCCTTTTCATAAAGTGAACGAAGCTTTTGATTTGGTGGCCAACTACCGTAATGGGGTTATGAAAGCGATGATTGATTTTTAGGCACAAGTATCAAGACACAAGTATCAAGACATTCAACAGTAAGACAAGAATAAGACAAATGAAGAAAATAAATCCAGAAAACGTGCCCTTTAAGACGTTGTCGAATGGGGCAAAAATACCCGTTATAGGGTTGGGAACTTTCGGTTCCGACAATTACTCGAACGACCAAATTGCACAGGCCGTAAAATTTGCCATTGAACTGGGCTACCGTCATATTGACTGTGCCTCGGTGTATGGCAATGAAAAAGAAATCGGTGAAGTCCTTTCTGAATTGATCGGAAACGGAACCGTAAAGCGTGAAGAACTTTGGATTACTTCGAAAGTTTGGAACGATATGCACGGCGAAGGTGATATAATTAAATCGTGCCGTCAATCGTTGGCCGATTTGCAACTCGAATACCTCGACCTGTACTTGGTGCACTGGCCCTTCCCCAATTACCATGCTCCCGGTTGCGACGGCGATGCCCGAAATCCCAATTCAAAACCTTATATCCACGAAGAGTATATGGTGGCATGGAGACAAATGGAACAGTTAGTTGAAATGGGCTTGGTGAAATCTATTGGCACGTCAAATATGACTATTCCAAAGATGGAACTTTTGCTCAAAGATGCGCGCATTAAGCCAGTGGTTAACGAGTTGGAACTTCACCCGCACTTTCAGCAACCTGAATTGTTTGATTATTTGATCGATAATAATATTCAGCCCATTGGGTATTCTCCAATAGGATCGCCAAAGCGTCCTGAGCGCGACCGTACTGCAACTGATACCGTTGACATTGAAGATCCAGTAATTGTAGCCGTAGCCGAACGTTTGGGCTTACACCCTGCAGTAGTTTGCCTTAAATGGGGAATCCAACGGGGCGAAGTTGTTATTCCATTCTCTGTAACCCCTTCGAAAATTACTTCCAATATCGAAGGTGCCTTAAGCAATCCTTTGACCAGTGAAGAAATGGAAGCCATTAGCAAAATTGACAAGCAATGCCGTTTAATTAAAGGCCAGGTATTCCTTTGGGAAGGAGCTAACGGTTGGGAAGATTTATGGGACTTAGAAGGGAAAATAGCAAAGTGATAAATTGTAATAGAAATAGTTGAAAAATAGATAATAGTATGACAACAAAAATGAAAGCAGCCTTTTTGCCAGGCAATAGCACCGTTGAATTTAAAGAAGTAGATATTCCACAGCCAGGACCGGGCGAAGTGCTTGTCCGGATGAAAGCTTCAACGATTTGTGGCAGTGATATTCGCGCAATATATCGTGAACACCTGGGCAAGGGCCCCGAAGCTTACCAAAATAAAATTGCAGGGCACGAACCCAGCGGACAAATTGTGAAGTGTGGACCAAACACCAAACGATTTAAAGAAGGCGATAGGGTAGTGGTTTACCATATTTCGGGATGCGGTGTCTGTAACGATTGCCGCCGTGGATATATGATTTCATGCTCCAGTCCGCAACGAGCCGCTTATGGTTGGCAGCGCGACGGAGGTATGGCTCCCTTTATGCTTGCTGAAGAAAAAGATTGCGTGTTGCTTCCCGACGAATTGACATACCTCGATGGAGCTCAGGTTGCTTGTGGTTTTGGAACGGTATACGAAGGGCTGGAGAAAATTTCGGTTTCGGGTAACGATGCCGTTTTGGTTGTTGGCCTTGGGCCTGTTGGTTTAGCGGCATTGATGTTGGCGAAAGCGCTGGGTGCTAATCTTCTGGTTGGTGTCGATACGGTTGAGGAACGTTGTAATATTGCTAAAAATCTTGGACTTGTCGATCATGTATTTGTCGCTGGCCCCGATGTACTTGAAAAAGTGAAGGCCTGCACCTATCAGGGTAAAGGATACGAAAAAACCGTTGATTGCTCCGGAAACACTCATGGCAGGCAATTGGCCATAAGAGCCACGAGGCAGTGGGGTAAAATGGTCATGATTGGCGAAGGTGGAACTGTTGAATTCAATCCAAGCCCCGATATAATTCATGAACAAAAAACAATCTATGGTTCGTGGGTTACCAATATTTGGAGAATGGAAGAACTGGTAGAACGCCTAGTGCGTTGGGGTATTCATCCCGAAGATCTTGTAACAAACCGTTTCTCGTTAGACGAAGCCGATAAGGCCTATGAACTTATGAATAAGGGCACCTGCGGCAAAGTGGCTGTCGTTTTCGATGAATTGTTATAAGCATTGGGGCTAAGGGGGTAGGTTTTGCACTCATCAATGGGTGCAATTAATTTTCGAAATGAAATCAGTAAACCGTTTGCTTTTTACTGACTGAAGGTTACTTTAGAGGAATTGAAAATATTCTGGTGCTTGGGAATTGGGAAGTCCCGGGTATTGAAGAAAGCTTGGGTCGACAATGTTGCAGAGGTTGCTTATGTGGAGTTTTAATGACTGATTAATAGATGTATAGATGCTTGTTAGGTGACTTTCTGATAAGGAAATATAGAAAAAGTCAATAAGTGATATAAACGAAACAATACAAAAGAAGTCAAAGATTAGTTGTTTCTTTTTACTTTGAAACTCATCGAATAATCAACACTGTTAATTGTTTAATAATGATCAAAGTATAACTAAACCTAAATATTAAATAAATTTCAAAAAATTAAGTTATGTTTAACAGAAAATTGATCACAAGTTTCATTTTGAGTGCTGCATTGGCGATCACTGTTTATGGTCAGGAGAGTAGCAGCAATGCTCCACTAAAGACCTTAAAAGAAGCATATGCAGGGAAATTCCTGATTGGATGTGCCGATGACCTGACTCAGAATGACGAAGCCTATCAGGAAAGTATCAGAAAACAGTATGATATTGTTACTCCTGAGAATTGTATGAAACCACAACCCATTCATCCATCGGAAGATACTTATAACTTCAAAACTACCGATGCTATGGTTGAATGGTGCGAAAAGAATGGCCTTAAAGTTTGGGGGCATACTCTGGGGTGGCATTCACAAACTGCTCCCTGGTTTTTTCAGGAAAAACAAAAAAAATCGAAAAAAGGTGATGCCGCTAAGTCTGCAACCACAACAGCAGCCCCAGCACCTCCAGCACCTCCAGCACCAGGAACCCCTCCCGGGCAGGGCATGGGGCCTAATGGTCCTCGTCCAAACTTTGGTGGCTTTGGTGGTTTTGGGGCTAACACCGGACCTCAGGCAAGCAGGAAAGTAGTATTGAAACGTTTGGAAAAACACATCAAAACTGTGGTTGGCCGGTACAAAGGTCGTATTATTGGTTGGGACGTGTTTAACGAATCGATTGCCGACGGTGGCGACGGTTCAACTGAAAATTTACGGACTTTCAGTTGGTATAAAGCTGTAGGACCAGATGTTCTCACTAAAGCATTCAAATGGGCACACGAAGCTGATCCCGATGCACAGTTATATTACAACGACTATAACATTGAACAGGGTGCCGTTGAAAATAAGGGCAAACACGCCAGTTCTATGTTGTTGCTTAAACGACTTATTGCCGAAGGTGCACCTATCACAGGTGTGGGCATTCAAGGTCACTGGCACTTGGATACTAATCTTGCCGATGTAGAGAAAGCAATTGAGAACTATGCTTCGCTTGGACTACGGGTTGCCATTACCGAACTTGATGTTACGGCTACTGGTGATAACAGCGGTGCATTTGGTGTTCGTCAGGGCGATAAGAAGATTCCACCAGAGAACTACGAGAAACAAGCTGAAGTATATAGAAAACTATTCGAGATTTTCCAGCGTCATGCTGACGTAATTGACCGTGTAACTTTCTGGGGACTAAGCGATACTCGTTCATGGAGACGTGGCCAGGATGCGCTTTTGTTTGATGGCCAGTTGAATCCAAAGCCAGCTTACCATGCTGTAATCGAAGCAAGTCAAGCTAACTAATTGCGATCGAAGTCTTATTGATTAGAGGCTGTATAGAAGTCAATTCCTTTTAGGGAAAAGCTTTTATACAGCCTCTTTACTTTTTAATGTCTTTAAAAAGTTCTGGTAAATATTGATAAACAGCATGTTCTTGTTGTGAATGAATGTGAGTCAATTTTAAAAACTTACACTTGAGAAGGGTTTTCACCAAATTCTTTCTTAAAGCAGGTAGTGAAATAGTTCGGGTCGCTAAAGCCTGTTTGGTAAGCAGCTTCCGAAACCCTAAGGCCTTCTTCTTTAATTAATTTGTAAGCTCTCTTTAATCGAATGGTTTTTATGAGGTTATTGGGCGTTGTTCCTGTAAGCGACTTAATTTTTCGGTGCAATTGGGCTACACTAACGGCAAAGTGTGTTGTGAGCATTTCAACATTTAGACTTTGGTCCATCATGTTCGCTTCAATAAACTGGTTCAGTTCCACAACAAAGTTGATGTCTTTTTGAGGCAGAGTTTCTTCAAGGTTTTCGGTTGGTTCAACGCGCATGAATTTTGTGCGCAGCTTCCGACGGTTGTCTAATACGGTATTCAAAACGGTATCGAGAAGATTTATTTCAAAAGGCTTGGTCAAATAGGCATCGGCTCCGGTTGAAAGCCCTTCTATCTGTTTATCGGTAGTGCTATTTGCGGTAAGCATAACCACGGGAATGTGCGAAGTATCGAAATTTAGCCTTATTTCTTTGCAAAAATCATATCCATTCATAGTTGGCATTTGCACATCGGTTAAGATAATATCCGGATTGATTTCTTTAGCTACATTTAAACCTTGCAAACCATCTTCAGCGGCATAAACCTTATATCTTTTTTCAAAATGGCCGGCTAAATAGTTCCTGAGTTCAGTATTATCTTCTACCAATAAAATCCTTGGCAGATTATATTGTTTATGTATTGGAACAACTGGATTATTATTTTCCAATTCGTCAAGATTTTCATACGCTGATACTTGATGTTTTGTTTCCACCGGAACCGCCATTTCATTTTCAGTGAAAAAACTTTTATCCGCAGGAAGAATTATAGTAAAAATTGTACCCGTTCCAATTTCAGACTCAACCTTTATTTCTCCGTGATGCAGCTCAACCATCTCTTTTACAATAGAAAGGCCAATTCCTGTGCCTCCTTGATTGATGGATTGAGAATTCGATACTTTGTAAAAATGATCGAATATATTACTTATATCTTTTTCAAAAATTCCTATACCGCTATCTTTAACAACAAGTTTCAGTTTCTTGCTCCCATCAACGATGAGTTCTTCAACGATGAGTGAAATCGTTCCGCCACGGTTGGTAAATTTCAATGCATTCGACAACAGATTCCAAAATATCTTTTCAATCTTTTCTGTATCTACAAAGCCGATGAGATCATCGTCTACCCAACAGTCAAAATTAATCGATTTGTTCTTACACTCCTCTTTAAAAGCGTTATATACCCCAATAACAATATCTGAAACCGAAGTTTCTCTAACCTCCAGTTTATATTGCTTTTGAGTTACTTTTCTGAAGTCGAGCAAATCGGAAATCAATTTGTAGAGCCGCTTCGCATTGCGGTTGACAATCATAAGTTTGTTAACCTGTTCGGGATTGAGGTTGCCTGATTGAAGTAAATCATTAACAGGGGCATCAATTAAGGTTAATGGGGTCTTTAGGTCGTGTGAGATATTGGTGAAAAAAGCGAGTTTCTTTTCGGTAAGTTCATGTTCGTTCAAGATTTTAATTTCCGCTATTTCTTTTTCTTTTTTCAGCTCAATGCGTTTAAAAAAGGCATAAAAAGAAAGGTAAATGATGGTGAAAAAGATGATCATATAACCCCCAAAGGCATACCAGCGCAAATACCAGGGTGATTGAATATAGATCGAAAGCATTGTTGGGATTTCCCCCTGACTTTTGTCGGCACTTTTAATCTCGAAAGTATATTTTCCGGGCGACAAGTTGGTGTAAGTGGCATAATTGGTTTCACCCGGGTAAATCCATTCGTCCTCTAATCCAACCAGCCGGTACGTGTAGTGATGATATTTTGAAAAGCTCTTGTTCTTCGTAAAGAAATGGATTGAAAAAGAGTTCTTGCTATATGGAAGCCTTATCTCTTTTGTCTCTTCAAGTGGTTGTTTTAGAAATTGTTTACCCTCAGGGTTCCTGATACTTTGGTTTTGAAAGGTAATATCGGAAATGATAACTTCGGTTTTTGATGCTTCAGCGTTGACTTTTGAAGGATCAATAATTGTAAAGCCTGCCATACAACCAAAGACTATCTTCCCATCGATTGTTTTTCCCGACACCCTCTCTAAAAACTCATTAGCCGGAAGTCCATCCCGATGGTTAAAGTTCAACGCCTCTCCGGATTCTGTATCGAACCTGAAGATGCCTGAAATCGTGCTGATCCATAGGAAACGATCATCTGTGGACTCGATCCTGACCAATGTGTTGGATGGCAAACCTTCTTTAACAGTAAACTTTTTATAGTTTTTACCATCCGTTGAAATGCGAATGAGACCGTTGGCAGAAGACGCAAACCAGTAATAACCTTTTTTATCATTATAAAAATCTGCTATATTAAAATCGATTCGCTTATTCATTTCAGACAACCTGTTTTCCAGGACATTATCCTTCCAATTCACATGAAACAATCCTTTGTCGGAGATGACAGCCAATAATTCTCCCTGCTGGTTTTCCCGTAAGGAATTTAGCAAACAATAGGTAATGTTACTACCCTTAGAATATAATTCGAATAAGCTTGTTGTTTCGTTTTTAGTGTTAAAATTTAATAGAATTCGACTGTGAAATTGTGTGACTATTAACAGATTGCTTTTGTCGATTTCTTGCAACTGAACAATTTGCTGCATCTCATCGGGGCCATTACTGCTTGGATGATATGTTTTTGTGAGTTGATAATTAGAGTTGTATTTTCCCAGAAGCCCGTCGTAGGTGCCTAGCCAAATGCTATTATCTGTGCTTGCAGTAATTGCTGTAACTTTAGTTCCATTTAAATCTTTTCTTAGTCTATCGCTTGTCAGATTATTAAACTGACCTGTATTTTCATCCCAGGCAGATAATCCGTAGTTGGTTCCAAAGTAGATGATGGGTTTTTTTATGAAAACAGCAACACCTTCGTTTGCAACCAATGAATTTTCATTTCCTTTTTCCGGAAGGAAATTTTGAAACAACAAATTGTCAGGCAAAATGCATGTTAATCCGGCGCCATACGAAGCGAGCCATATCTCGTGATTACTCCCGCATAATATATCATAAATGCTATTACTATTGATAGATGCGTCGGTACTCCAGTTTCTGTTTAATATTCTTGAAATTTTAAAATTCTTATCAAGGACAATAATTCCGTATCCATCAGTTGCCAACCAAATTTCATGGTCAATCTTTATAATTTTTTTTAATAGGTAATGATTATTTATCTCAATATAGATCGGCTTTCTGTTGTCACTAATTGAATATAGCTCACCATCATAACAACCAACAAATAGTTTATCATCTATTTTACGGACAAGTACTACAGATTTATTTTGGAGATATGACTCGATAACTTTTGAGAAATTACTTTCTCGGCTTAGGAGGACGACCCCATCATTGCTTTTAGCAAGCCAAATTCCTTCTTTTGAAAAGCAAAAGTCAGAAATATCATTTCCCTGATAAATATTAAAAATTTTATTGTCCTTAATCGTATAAATGTCCGAGAGCATTAAAAAATAGACTTCGCCATTGTCTTCCCTTATTTTCGAAACAAATCCCTGAACAATCCGATCAAAATAGTTCGTCAGTCGGTTATACTTAAAAAGCCCTTCACCGGTAGCAGCCCAAAGAACATCATGAGAGTCGTAAAGAAGATAGATAACCCCAATGCCAGACAATTCTTTATAACAATAGAAATTCTTTCCATCGAAACGAGCAATCCCATTGTTGGTTCCAATCCAAACGTAGCCGTATTTGTCCTGTTCAAGGCAGGTGGTAATATTACGGGGGAGGCCATCAATCTCGGTAAAATGCAAATACCTCTCCTGTTCAGCAGAAAATCCCCGTACCGAAATAATGAATGCAACGAAAACGGTAACAATTGATATGTGGATATTTGATAAACGCATTCGGTGTAAGGTTAAACAATTTAGTTCAATGTGAAAAACAATCAAGCACTATATGAATAATAGATCATTGAAAACATCTCAATTTTAAGATAAATATGATAGAATCTCAAAGATTTTAGAGAGTATTTTCAAGATGCAAGGTAGCTACTATAAATAGCTTTGACATCGATATCGAAAGTATAATCTAAATGAAAAATTGAGATGAACCGCATTTTATTTTTGCTGCTGGCAAGTTTTTGTTCGTATCTGGCCGTTGCTCAAGCTCCAAAGACGAAGCTCATAGAGAGGGCAATCAATGTAAATATTTCTGCCGAACGAGGCCCGTTGAATACCATGTTTAACGAATGCGTGGGAGCTGGTCGCGCCAATGAAGGCCTCCGCGCCGATTGGCAACAGCAGCTTGCCTACGTGAAAAAAGAGTGCGGCTTCCGCTACATCCGTTTCCACGGTTTGTTTACCGACGATATGGGCATCTACCGCGAAGACCGCAACGGAAAGCCTGAATACAACTATATGTACGTCGATGCGTTGTTCGACTATTTGCTTAGCATCGACATCAAACCATTTGTAGAGCTGGGTTTCATGCCCAACGCATTAGCCAGCGGAAAAGAAACTATTTTCTGGTGGAGGGGCAATGTTACACCACCCAAAGACCATGACAAATGGGGAGCTTTGGTAAAAAACATCGTGCAACATTGGACAGATCGGTACGGTGTTGAAGAAGTAAAAAACTGGTATTTCGAAGTTTGGAACGAGCCGAACCTGAAACCTGGTTTTTGGACAGGAACCATGGAAGATTATTTCAAATTGTACAAATACAGTGTTGAAGCAGTGAAAAGCGTAAATCCAGCTTACCGCGTTGGTGGTCCCGGAACTGCCGGAGCAGCATGGGAAACCGAAATGATTGATTTCTGCGTAAAGAACAACCTTCCTCTCGATTTTGTAAGTACCCATGCTTATGGTGTTAACCAAGGCTACCTCGACGAATATGGAAATTCGGGCACAGTGCTCGCGCCACAAGAATTTGCCGTGAGTGGCGATGTGCTTCAGTCTCGCAAAGAGATTGCCAGTTCGCCAAAACCTAATTTGGAGTTGCACTATACCGAATGGAGCGCTTCGTACACCCCTGCCGACCCCGTTCACGACAGCTACCACGAGGCGGCTTATGTGTTACAAAAGCTGAAACAGGTGGGCGATGCAGCCCAATCGATGTCGTACTGGGTTTTTACCGATATTTTCGAAGAATCGGCGCCGCGTTTTACCCCTTTCCATGGTGGTTTTGGGATGTTGAACACTCAGGGAATCAATAAACCCGTATTTTACGCCTACCAGTTCCTGAACAAGTTGGGAAAAACAGAGTTGGTAAACGATGATAAAATGTCGTGGGCTACGAAAGATTCAAAAGGAAACATTCAAGTACTGGCCTACGATTTTACATACACGCATCCTGACGACTCGGTAAACAATCAGGTGTACTATATCCGCGATTTGCCATCGAAAGAGAAAGGCAAGTTGAAAATCAACCTTGCAGGAGTACCAGAAGGAAACTATTCGCTTGAAATTTATAAAGTGGGCTACCGTTGCAACGATGCTTACACCACTTATTACGATTTGGGCAGGCCAAACCAACTGACCAAACAGCAAGTAGAGCAAATTAAGAAGCTCAACAGTGGCAACCCAATTTCGGGCGAAATTGTAAAAGTGAAAGCCGATGGCGTGTTTACAAAAGAGCTCCCTATTCGTGAAAACGATGTTTACTTTTTAAACCTTATCAAACTCTAAAAACCTTAATACAACTTTTTTATGAAGACCAAATTAGCATTATTCACGTATCTGTTTTTTGTATCTGTTTTTTCGTTTGCACAGAATTTAAGCACAGATATTAGGTTGAACCAGTTGGGTTTTTTGCCCAATTCCGTAAAAATGGCAGCTGTAGTAAATGCCAAAACCGATAGTTTTAAAGTAATGAACAGCGACTTGACCGACATTGTGTTTGAGGGCGAATTGTTGCCATCGATGTACTATTCGGCATCGGACGAAAATGTGCGATTAGCCGATTTTACCCTGATGACAGAGGCAGGCAATTATGTGCTGGTTGTTGATGGGTTGGGCAAATCAGTTCCTTTTGAAGTTTCGGAAAGTGTTTTTACAGATTTGGCAAAGGCAACTCTGAAGTATTACTACTATAATAGGGCATCGATGCCAATTGAAAGCGAATTCGGAGGCAAATGGGCCCGTGAAGCCGGTCATCCCGACAATGAAGTTGTGGTTTTGCCTTCAGCAGCAACAGCAAGCAGGCCAGCCGGAACCAAGATTTCCACTCCAGGTGGCTGGTACGATGCCGGCGATTACAACAAATACATCATTAGTTCAGCGATACCTGTTTTTACGTTGCTTTCGGCCTACCAAATCTATCCCGAACTGTACGATTCACTTAACCTGAATATCCCGGAAAGCAGCAACAACATTCCCGACATTCTGGACGAAGCCTTGTACAATATCCGTTGGATGATGACCATGCAGGACGAAGACGGCGGCGTGTATAACAAAACTACCGAAGCCAACTTCAGCGGTTTCGACATGCCTTCGAACGTAAAATCAACCCGCTATGTATGTGCGAAAAGCACAGCTTCAGCCCTCGATTTTGCTTCCGTAATGGCAATTATTGCCCGTGTTTACCAAAAGTTTAATCCGCAATTGGCCGATTCAGCGCTGAATATGGCAGTAAAAGCATGGAATTGGGCAAAGAAAAACCCCAATATTGTTTTTAAGAACCCCTCAGCTTCGGGCGGTTATCCTGGTGTAAACACTGGCGATTACTCCGATACGGGCTTTGACGATGAATTTACCTGGGCCGCAACAGAATTATATATTTCCACCAAAGAAGCAAGCTATTATAATGAGATTAATTTCGACGTCTCATTTGGCGTTCCAGGTTATCCTACAGTAGGTTCGCTTTCACTACTTTCTTTGTTGGCAAACAAAGACTCACTGACCGATGTGGCAAACATCGATTTGATCAAAAGCAAATTTTTGGCTTCGGTTTCGGGATTGAAGAATAACATTCCTTCATCACCCTACCGCATTCCGGGCGACTTTTACTATTGGGGCGGCAACAATGCTTTTGCCAATTGGGGGATGATGTTTATGCAGGCATTCCGGCTAACCGGCGATGCCAGTTACTTTAATGCAGGTTTGTTCACTTTTGATTACTTGCTTGGTAAAAATGCTACTACCTATTGTTTTGTAACCGGTTTTGGGAGCAAAAGCCCCATGAATCCCCATCATCGTATTTCGGTGGCCGATGGCGTTGTCGACCCAGTGCCGGGGATGTTAGTTGGTGGTGCTGGAGGGGATGGATCAGACTGTGGCGCAAGTGCTTATCCGTCTAGTTTGTCGGCAAAATCGTACCTCGATCAGGTTTGCAGCTACTCGACCAACGAGGTTGCTATTGGGTACAATTCAGGTCTTGTGTTTCTTACCGGTGCTATAATTGCCGAGTATCAGAAAAATTTTACCAACACAATGCCCCTTTTTTTTTCGGTTTCAAAAAATAGCATTAGCCTGACCAATAAAAAAGGCGAAGCCGTTTCGCTGCTGCTCGAAGGTAATACCAACTGGGAACTAAAAACTTCTGAAGACTGGATTACGATCTCATCAACCTCAGGAATTGGGAATGCAACTGTGTTGGTAAACAGTAATGGCGACAACCCATCCGACTCCGACCGTTCGGGGAAGATATATGTTTATAGTCAAGACCAATTAACCGATTCGGTTTTGGTTACTCAAAATGGCGTGCGGAAAAAGTTCAGGATTGAAGCCGAAGATTATATTGAGAAATCGGGAACCCAGAATGAAACAACCGGGGACGTAGGTGGTGGCCAAAATGTTGGGTATGTGGGCATAGGAAACTGGTTGAAATACAGCCTTGATATATCCGTTTCGGGTTTTTACAACTTCACCATTCGGCATGCAGGCTATGCCGGGAATTTCGACGTGTACATCGACGATGTTTTTCTGAAGAAGATCACCTTCCCCAAAACGGCCGACTGGCAAGTTTACGATAGCTATACCACTGAATTAGAGCTAACCGAAGGTCAGCATATAATGAAACTACTTTTCAATTCAGAAGGCACTAACCTGAACTGGTATGAGTTTGAATGGAAAGACAAAACCAGTGCTCAAAACCAAGCATTAAATGGGATCAATATCTACCCAAACCCAGCTAAACAATTTATCAACATTGATTTAGGCACCAATAGAGGCTCAGGTGAAATACAGTTGCTCACAGTTGATGGAAAAATCATCATTCAGAAAAAATGCAATGGTGTCGCAAACGAAATCCTCGATGTTTCTACAATTAAACGAGGCACTTACCTTGTAAAAGCCAATTTTGGCACACAGTCAATCAGTAAAACAATAATCATTGAATGACATGAGATTAAGGAGATATTGCATCACTATTTTGATTATGCTCTGCATTGTAGCAACCGCATCAAAAGCTCAAGAGGTTACCATCACTATAAATGCCAATCAGAACAAGCGGGCAGTTTCGCCATACATTTATGGACTAAACAACAACTACGACAAGCCCGCGCAGTTTTACAAAGATGCAGGGGTGCGTTTTTCGCGTTTGAACCAGGGCAACAATGCCACTAAATATAACTGGCGCAAAAAAATATCGAGCCATCCCGATTGGTACAACAATGTGTACGCCAACGATTGGGATGCAAAATCGCTGAAAATTGCAAATAACAATCCCGAAATGCAGGCTATGTGGGCATTCCAATTGTTGGGCAGGGTAGCTTCAAATACCGATCATAATTTTAACGACTGGGCTTACAACAGTTCACAATGGTGGCAAGGGGTAAACCAAAACCTTGCGGGTGGCGGAACTCCCAACACTTCAGGTAAGGACAACGGAAAAGCAGCGGTTGAAGGCGACGTTGAACTTTATACCGAAGAATGGCCTGCCGATTCTACGGTTGAAATCCTGAATCACTGGTTTGGTTCTGGTGGATTAGGCTTGAACAAGAACCAGTTCCTGTACTGGAACATGGACAACGAGGCTGATGTATGGAATGGAACCCACGACGACGTGATGTCGGATGGGCTTCTGCCAGCTTCTGAATTTATGGATCACTACATTGAAGTAGCCAAAAAAGCAAAGGCGTTGTACCCCGACATTAAAATATGCGGCCCGGTAACCACCAGTGAATGGCAGTGGTTTAAATGGGGCGATGAGAGCATTAGGGTAGATGGAAAGTATTACTGCTGGTTTGAATATTTCATAAAAAGGTGTGCCGAAGAAGAAAAGAAATCGGGCGTGCGTGTTCTTGATGTTTTCGACATCCACCATTACCCTTATGCACCTACCAATGCCGATGCCCTTCAAAACCACCGTATTTTCTACGACAAAACCTACAATTATCCGGGAGCAAACGGATTGAATACGATCAATGGAGGTTGGGATACCTCATCGAAGAAAGAATATATTTTCCAACGCATCAACGATTGGCTCGATAAACATTACGGTGCCAATCACGGAATTACGCTTGGCCTTAGTGAATGGAGCCCAGGCCCGGAGGAACCCAACTTAGCTTCGGTTATTTATTCAACCCACCTTGGTTTGTTTGCCAACAACGGCGTGGAATATTTCACTCCATGGTCGTGGATGACTGGCATGTGGGAATCGTTGCACCTTTTTAGCAAATATGCCAAAGTCTATAGTGTGTCGAGTACTTCCTCTTCAGAAAACACCGTTTCTGCCTATACTACCATTACCGAAAACGCCGATTCAACTACCGTGATCATCGTTAACCGTGATACAAAAGCCGAACAAAATGTGGTTGTCAACCTAAACGGACTAATCATTAGCAATGGAAGTTACAACATGCTCCAATTGGCTTCGTTACCGGCAAATGAAACATTCAAATCGGAAACCGATAATGCGTTGAAAAAAGGAAGTGTGGCCGTTGCTTCCAACTCATTTGCTATTTCGGTTCCTGCCCTTTCGACAACGGCTGTCTTGCTTAAATCGGAGCCTACTGGGGTAAACGAAATAAATAACAAATCAGAAGAGATCAAGCTTTTTCCTAATCCTGTTTCTAACAGACTGTATGTAGATATGAAACAGAATGTAGCTGAACCAATTAAAATAGTGATATACGATAGAGAAGGGCGTAAAATTTATTCATCCCAAAGATATTGTGACGGGGTCTCTTCAGTTATGGTTGATGTGTCCACAATTCCTGGCGGATCTTACTTGTTGATGGTTGAGAAAACACACGTTACGTCTGCCAAAAGTTTTGTGGTTATCAGGTAGAATACAGCAATTTATAGTTATTGGGTCTGTACTTATGAGTAGAATAATCATTATAGGATCGATAGATTAATTTGGTTTTTTAAAGAGGCCGTCTTTTTAAGTGTTTTGATTTCAATTGGCGGCCTCTTAAGTTTTTAATTCTGATTAATATGAAATTAAAATTCAATTATTTATTGATAGTAGTCGGGATTTTTCTCCTATTTATAAACGGTGGAAACGCACAAGTTTTATACGTTGGTGCTAACTACCATCCGCACGACGATAAGAACATCGACAAAATCAAAACCGACATCCAACTGATGAACGATGCCGGATTTACCTGTGTTCGTCTGGGGCACCTGGCCTGGGACAGCTACGAACCATCCGATGGGCAATTCGATTTTGAATGGTTCGATGTGGTGATGGACGAAATGAACAAGGCTGGTATAAAAGTGATTCTCGATATTGCCATTCGCCCTGCGCCGATATGGTTACACCAGAAATTCCCTTCCATCGATGTGGTTGATGCAAACGGAGATACTCAATATCCTAATCATCGTTACATGGACGATGTTGGAGACCCGAATTACCAGAAATATGCCCTGCGGTTTACCGACGCTATTTCAAAACGATATGCTAACCACCCTGCATTGTTGGCGTTTGGTATCGACAACGAATCGGGCGATGGGCCAATATCCTACTCCGAAACTGTTCGCCAACGATTCAACATTTGGTTGAAAAACAAATATTCAAACCTCGACAATTTAAACAAAGCATGGGCAACCCATCGTTGGTCGCGCAGGTTGAATAGTTTCGAAGAGGTTGGATTACCATCTATCGGACAAAAGAACGGCGCACCTGAAAAAAATCTTGATTTCAGGCTCTTTATTTCCGACGAAGTAAATGGAATCTTGTTCAAAGTGCTCGATGTGGTGAACACCAACGCCCCCAACGCTTTAACCAATACAAATGCGTGGTACTACAGTTACATGAAGTATTTCGACTATTCTCAAATTGCTTATTCTGGTAAAATGACCCGCCACGGTTGCGGATTTTATCCGGGTAATTCGCTCATAACCAATTGGGGTGTAATGAATGCATCGTTTGGAATAGCAAGGATTCAGTTCGAAAGCAACAATCCGTTCTGGTGCAGCGAATTCAACACCATGACTTCGGTACCCAATTCAATACGAAAGAACGCCTATGCTACTTTGTTTTACGGCAACCAAATGGTCTGTGGCTGGACATGGCAGAGCATGTGGGCTGGCGAAGAACAATACCTCGAAGGTATGCTCGACTGGGATGGGATTCCCAACCGTAAATACGATGAATACAAACAAATTGCCGCCGAATTCAAAAAGATAGAAAAATACTTTCCATATCAGTCAAAAGCTGAAGTGGGGTTGGCTTTTTCATTCCCCAGCCAAATAGCTAGCGGCTCATTTCCCGTTCAACACGAAAATCAGGTACAAGCCTGTTGGGACCTATTTTACTGGCGCAACATGGATTGTAAAATGCTAGAAATCTCTCAAAGTTCGCTCGACTATAAGCTTTTGTTTGTGCCTGGGGTGACAGTTATGGACAAAGTTACTGCGCAAAAAATACGTGACTATGTGCAAAACGGCGGCACTGTGATTATGACTGAAAATTCGGCCATGGTAGATACCACTGGACAGGTCTTTAGTAGTACGCTTCCCGGAATGTTGAGCGATGTTTTCGGTATTCGTGTGGCCGGTTTTGAAGAGACCGAACCCATGAACGAGATTTCGCGAAAATCATACAAAGGCAAAAAACTTGAATTTACCTATAAAGGCAAAGCCGTTGATACCGAATCCGCAAGGTTCGACATTATAGAACCCAAAGGAGCCGAAGTAGTCGGAGCAATTACCAGCCTGGACAAAGATTATCCTATCATGACCGTCAATAAATTTGGAAAAGGGAAAGCCATTTATGTGGGCTTACCTGCCGATGGGAATGTGTTGGGCGGCATTGTCGATGATTTGATTAATGAGCTCGGTATCAAAAAAGGCCCAGAAGTTCCATCAGGGATTATGGTGCGGCAGATCGACAACAAACACTTCCTCTACCTCAACGTAAGCGGCGAACCCAAAGAGATCAAAATGAACGGGAAATCGAAGAGCGTTCTTTTTGAAAAAGAATATTCAGGCAATTTTAGCATTGCACCTTATGAACCTGAATTCATTGAAATAAAATAGGTTTAAAATGAGAAATCAAATATTATTCATCATACTTTTTACCACAAGTTTTATTTTCTCGGCTTGTGATAAAACCAAAGCTCCCGAAGCTTGTGGTCCTGTTCCATCCGAAAACCAGTTGCGCTGGCAAGAAATGGAATATTATGCCTTTATCCATTTTTCATTGAACACCTATACCGATCAATCATGGGGTTATGGGAATGAAGATGTGAAGCTGTTTAATCCCGATTCATTGGATTGCCGCCAGTGGGCTCGTATTTGCAAGGAAGCTGGTATGAAAGGAGTTATTCTTGTGGCCAAGCATCATTGCGGCTTTTGTTTCTGGCCAACCGAAACGACTGAATATTCAGTAAAAAATGCACCTTGGAAAAACGGCAAAGGCGATGTGGTCCGTGAAATGGCCGATGCCTGTAAAGAATACGGACTGAAACTGGGCATTTATGTGTCGCCTTGGGATAGAAATAGCCCCGAATACGGAAAGCTAGAGTACATTACCATTTTCAGGAATCAAATTAAAGAAGTTCTAACCAATTATGGCGATGTGTTTGAAATCTGGTTCGATGGAGCCAACGGGGGCAATGGCTATTACGGCGGGGCTAACGAAACCCGAAAAATCGACCGCACTACTTATTACGATTGGCAGCCAACCTACAAAATGATACGCGAATTGCAGCCCAACATTGTGATTTGGAACGATGGTGGCGATCGTGCCGATTTGCGTTGGGTGGGCACCGAAGGTGGTTCGGTTGGTGAAACGAACTGGAGTTTGTTGAATGCTACTGGCGATGTTCCCTACGAAATGTTGCATTATGGTGTGGAAAACGGCGATTCGTGGGTGCCTGGTGAGGTAAATACATCCATCAGGCCCGAATGGTTTTACCATCCCAGCGAAGACGGCCGCGTGAAAACATTGCCACAACTGATGGACACCTATTACCATTCGATAGGGCGAAACGGAACTTTCTTGCTCAACTTCCCAATAATGCCCAATGGGTTAATACACCCTTCTGATGAAAAAGCGGCCCTCGACCTTGCACAAGCTGTTAAAGACGCATTTGCCGCTAATCTGGCCAATAATGAAAAAGCCGAAGCGTCGAATGTTCGTGGAAACTCAAGGAAATTCAATGCATCCAAAGCCATCGATGACAATAAAGAAACCTATTGGGCTACCGACGATAGTGTAACCACTGCAACGTTAACTATCGATTTTGGCTTACCCACTAGCCTTAACCGTTTTATGGCACAAGAGTATATTCGCTTGGGGCAACGGGTTAAATCGTTTACTGTTGAAGCGAATGTTGAAGGCGAATGGAAAGAAATAGCCAATGGAACAACCATTGGTTACAAGCGCATTCTCCGTTTTCCAACGGTTGAAGCAGCACAATTACGCTTCAACATAACTGGTTCAAAAGCTTGTCCACTAATAGCTAACATTGGCGTTTATCATGCACCGCAAATACTTCCAGCCCCTTCAATTATCAGAAACCAACTTGGCGAAATCAAAATTGTTCCTTACGACAAAGAGTCGGAAATGTATTACACCACCGATGGAACCGAGCCAACCATTCATTCGAACAAATATTCAGCACCTTTCAGCACCGAAGGCAAAATCGAAGTGAGGGCAATAGCTTGTGAGCCGGAATCAGGGAAATGCAGCCCTGTGGCACACGAAAAGTTCGACATTGTAAGGAAAGACTGGAAAATATTGGGCACCAATGATGAAAAAGCCTACCGAATTATTGACGGCGACCCAAATACCGATTGGCTTCAGGACAAAAACGAAAAAATGCCTGTCGACCTCGTGATCGATTTGGGTAAAGAAGAAGACCTTATCGGGTTTAAGTACCTGCCCAGTCAAACTCAATGGGCCGGAGGCGTTATAACTCTATACAAATTTTTTGTTTCGAAAAACCAGAAGGAGTGGAGCATGGTAAGCGATGGAGAATTTTCGAACATCAACAATAACCCGGTATGGCAAACGAAGAACTTTGAACCCGTAAAAGCGCGCTACATCAAGTTTCAGGCATTGAGGAACGCCTGGTGGAACAACGATGCACGGTATGCCGAAATTGATATAGTTACCCCATAAAGAGATTGTATATTAACGATATATCAACAAAAATAGAACGAAATAAACTAACGTAAAATGAATAACAAACACTAATTAAACAATATTAATTATGATGACTGATATAACTAAAAAGATTTCGAATAAGCATTTTTTTAATCGAATGCTTATTACGCTTCTTTTGCTTTCAGTGGTGAGTGTCACCTATGCGCAAGAGCGGCTCGTGCAAGGTTCGATAACCGATGAATTGAATATCCCCATTCCGGGAGCGAATATCCTGATTAAAGGCACTTCCAATGGTACAGTATCCGACTCGGATGGGAAATTTGCCTTAAAAATACCTTCTGAAAATACAACGTTGGAGATCTCATTTATTGGATATGAGATGCAGGAAGTTCAAGTAGGAAATGCAACAGCGATTAATGTTATTATGAAAGAATTAAGAGCTGAAATAGACAACGTTGTTGTGATCGGTTACGGTACACAGAAAAAAAGCGACTTAACCGGGGCAATCGTGTCTGTATCCGGAGAGCAGTTGTCTAAAACACCCAGCAGTGGTGCATTGCAAGCCCTTGAGGGTAAGGCTGCAGGTGTACAGATAATTAACAGCTCGGGGATGCCCGGCGCTCCAATATATGTTCGGGTGCGCGGTATTAATACAATAACAAAGCAAAGCCAGTACGGAGGGGTGGCCGGTCCTGTTTATATCATCGATGGGATACAAGGGGATATCAACACCATTAACCCCAACGATATTGATCATATTGAAATTTTGAAAGATGCATCGGCTCAGGCTATTTACGGCTCTTCAGGTGGAAACGGGGTAATTATCGTTACCACAAAACTTGGGAAGAAAAACCAAAAAACGAAGGTTGACTTTTCAATGTACCGGGGGATACAAAGCAACGATATTTCTGTCGATATGTGTAATACCGAAGAGTTTATAAAAATTTATAATTCATTGGATGCCACTAAACCAATAAACCGGATTACGGCCAATCCAGATACCTTGCCCAATACTAACTGGTGGAACGAAATCTCCAGCAACGCTGTAATGGAGGAATATAACCTTTCTGTTTCGGGGGGCAGCGAAAACTCTGCATCTTATCTAAGCCTTGGATATTTTAATCAGGATGGAGTTGTTGATAAAACGAATTATAAACGCTTCACAATTAAAGTAAATAATTCATTCGATATCAATAAAAGAATACGGATTGGAGAAAATATATCACTTTCTGCTACCCGGAACCAGGGTAATGACGGATGGGGAACACCCATGGGTTCTATTAACCAAAGCCCTATCAGTTATGTTCGTGAAACATCATCAACCTTAACTCCTGAGCAAATGAAAACCAGAAACATCGGTTGGGGTGGCTGGGCTCAACCCATGTTTAACACCGGTAATGGCAACCCTGTGGCAGGTATTTATTATTACAATACAAAAAAAGGAACCTATGCGATGAATGGCAACCTGTTTGCCAACGTCGAAATAATCAAGGGTTTAACCTATACTAATAATTTCGGGTTTGGTGTCAATTTTTACGAAATGGACGATTTTAAGCCTTATTATTTTATCAATACAACTCAGAATAACAAAGTTATTCAGGTTTCCAGACAGTTAGACCGAACTTTTAAATGGAACTGGCAACATGTGCTTGATTATAAAATGACCTTGCACAAGCAACATTCTATTGATGTTATGGCTGGTTTTGAAGCGTCGGAATGGTTATATAAAGGGCTTAGCGGTCAGGCCGATTCGTTGCTAACCAATGGGGCAACACCCGAATATCAATATATTGACGCAACCCTCAGGGATTATGGTTCAGAATACTCCTACGCTGGTGGTGGAATGGGACATGGTTCAAAATATGCCTATTTTGGAAGGTTAAATTACGAATATAACAACCTGTTTCTAGCCCAGGTTTCTTATCGTTACGAAGGTTCAACAAATTTTGGAAAAGATCACCGGTTTGGTGGTTTCCCAGGTTTTTCGGCCGGGTTTAAATTTAGTGAGCTCAATGCAGTAAAAGACAATGTTCCCTATTTAAGTTTTGGTAAACTGCGTTTTGGATGGGGCCACACAGGAAATGATCAGATTCCTGGAGATAAATTTAGTTCCCTTGCAGGCGTTAGTGCAGGGTATGGCTATCCCTTAGGTGGAGCAGGAAGCGCTGGGTTTTACGAAGATGCCTACGACGAACGTTTCTTGGAATTGATCCGAGATTTCGATCGAAAGGGCAAGCCAATTGCGGCCATTTGCGTGGGTGCCATGCCCATTGGAAAATCGGGGGTTTTGAATGGCAGGAAAGCCACCACTTGGGATTTGAACGATGGTGCAAGGCGCAAACAACTCGCCGATTTTGGCGCACAGGTTCAGGATTCGCACCTGGTGGTCGACGGCAACATCATCACATCTACAGGGCCAGCCACAAGCATCGATGTTGCATTGAAGCTTATCGAATTGTTGACCGACACCCACAATGTGGGTGAAATAAAGAGGAATATGCGTTTTCTTTCAACCTAGCACCCGAAACGTGAAATACATGATTGACGGTTCAACCCATTTTTGCGTTCTATGCGCGCCTTTATGATAACAGGACGGTGCGTTGTTCCAAAACATCTGCGTTCTTCGTGCCTTTGTGGGCTATATTTTAAACATCTTTGCGTTCTTCGCGTCTTTGCGTGACCATCTTCTGCAACAGGGCACCCGCAAGAGGATGCCCCTATCGCTTATACTGCGACGGTTTCACCCCAAATTCTTCCTGAAAACACTTGGTGAAATAACTGCTCGATCCAAATCCAACCTGTTCGGACACTTCGGCCACGCTAAGGCCCGTTTGCAACAGTTGCGCAGCCTTTTTCAACCGCACCGATCGCATAAATTCCGTGGGCGTTTGTCCGGTTATGGCCGTTAACTTGCGGTACAAGCCCGTGCGGTCCATGTTCATGTCCTTGCTAAGCTGTTCCACCGAGTAATTCCCATTGTCCAGGTTCGCTTCAATGTGTCCCAACGCCCTTCGGATCAGTTCCTCGTCAACAGTCGACGTTGCAACCGAAGAAGGCGCTATAACGATGCTCTTTTTGAACAATTCCTTGCGTTGCGCCTGCTGTTCCAATAAGTTTTCGATGCGTAGCAGCAAAATTTCCATGTTAAACGGCTTCGGAAGATACGCATCGGCGCCCGCTTCGAAGCCTTCAATTTGCGCTTCGTCCGATGTTTTGGCCGTAAGCAATACAACCGGAATGTGCGAGATGCCTACATCCGACTTTAACGCCCGGCACAGCTCGGTTCCGCTCATAACGGGCATCATCACGTCCGTTACGATCAAGTCAGGCTGTTCTTCGCGGGCCTTTTGCAGCCCTTCTTTCCCGTCAGACGCCGTAACCACCGCATATTTCTCCGAAAGCTCGTTGAACAAGAAGTTCCGGAACTCCGCATGGTCGTCCACCACCAACAATTTCAGTCTTTGGTCTTTGGAAGTGGGATTTTCGCTTGCATCGTGTTGCGTTGCGGGCTTCAATTCCTTCGAAAGTGTGACCGTAAACACCGAACCCTCGCCCAAACGGCTTTTCACCGTTGCATTTCCGTTGTGCAATTGCGCATATTCCTTCACCAAGTGAAGCCCAATGCCGCTTCCGGTTTGGTTTTGCTGGTTCTTGGCCTGGTAAAACCGGTCGAAAATTTGCGCTTGCTCATCCCGATCGATGCCACAGCCCGTATCCGAAATGTGCAGGGCAATTTCGCGCGCCGCTTCGTCGGTTTCAATGTTCAAACGAATGGTTCCACCTGCCGGAGTGAACTTAAATGCATTCGAAAGCAGGTTGTTCACAATCTTTCGCAGCTTATCCTGATCGGCATACAGCATGGCGTCGCTTTCAGGTCGAACAAATTCAAAATGAACGTCGTTTTCGCGCGCCAAATCGAAGAACGGCGGCACGATTGTTTCCACAAATTCACCCACATTGCAATAACTCAAGTTCAATGTTTCGCCGTTCATCTCCAATTTGCGAAAGGCCAGCAATTGGTTCACCAAGTTCAGCAATTCATGCGCATTGCGCGAGATTCCAGCCAATTGCGACTTCAATGTTTCGTCGTTCAGCTTTCGGATCACCGAATCGAGCGGGGTGATAATGAGTGTGAGCGGCGTTCTCAGTTCGTGGCTTATGTTGGTGAAGAACTTGAACTTCAGTTTGTCCAATTCTTCTTTCTGCTTCTTTTCATTTCGTTGAATGTTTTGGCGAATGTAGTAGGAAAGGAGCACGTACACCAAGCCAATTACCACAACGAGGTAGGCCGAATACGCCCAGATGGTTTTCCAAAACGGGGGCGCAATGGAAATGGTGAGTTCGGCCAAGTGCGTATCCCATTGCTGGTTGTTGTTGGAGGCTTGCACGCTCAGTTTGTAGGTTCCTGGCGAAAGTTTGGTGTAAACCGCGCGCCCAATGCCGTCGGTGGTTTTCAGTTCGCGCCATTCCGTATCCACGCCTTCAAGCCGGTAGCGGTAAATGGTTTGGGTGGGGTTCACATAGTTCAAGGCCGAAAACTCTACGGCAAAGAAGTTCTGGTTGTATTTCAGTTTGATTTCTTTTGTTGCCGTAATCGATTGCTTTAAAAGGATGTTTCCGTCGAAAACATCGTTCATGCGCACTTCGGTTCCCGCAAGCAAGAAGCGCGTAAACAGGGGCACGTACAATTTAGGCCCGGGTTTGGTCAGACTATTTAGGTCCATTTCGTTGAACCCGTCGAGGCCGCCCCACAACAAGCGTCCGTTGTTGGTTTTGCACACAGCGCGGGGCAGGAATTCGTTTTCGATCAGCCCATCAAAGCGGTTGTAATTGGTAAACCGAAAGTCGAAGCTCCGTTCTTGGGCTTTCAGTTCGATACACGAAATCCCGTAGGATGTCGAAACCCAAATCTGCCCCAGGTCGTCCTCGATGATGGAGCGGATGCTGTTGTTCACCAGCCCATCTTCAACATGAAACGTGCGGGTGCTTTGTTGCGATGGATCAAAGACGTTTAGCCCGTCCCAACTACCCATCCAAATCAGCCCCCGACTGTCTGTGAACAGGCAATGATAGTGTTGATTTTTGTGTTGTTTGATGGGCGCGTCGGCTTTTGGAAACGAAACCGAGTTTTTGTTGATGTGGTAATAATAAAGCCCCTTGTCGCAGTAGCCCAACAAGGTATCTTGGCCGTATTCGGTCAGTTGATAGGTGTAATCCATGGTTTCGCCCGTGGCTTTTTCAAAAGAACCCGTGTTGGGGTCGAAAATGCCAGGGCCTTGGTTGGTGCACAGGAACAAGCGCCCGTCGAAGGCCTCGTATATCGAAATGCAATGGTACGGCAGCTTGTAGTGCGTGGTTTTCCCATTTTCAAGGCCATACAAACCTTGGTTGCGCGTGCAAATCCACAGTCGGTTTTGGCTGTCGGTGAACAACATTTCGCAAAACGCTTGGCTTGGCAACCAGCTGACTGTTTCAAAGTCCATCGTATTGTTTTTGAAGCTGAACACCCCGGCTTGCGTCCCCATCAAAATCGTTCCGTTGTGCTGGGCAAGGCTGAAAATACTGACGTTTTCGTTATTTGGAAGCTTGAAAAACGAGCTTCCATAGTTCCGAAACTTAAAGCGATCGGGGTGGTAGTACAAAATGCCCCGGTTCACGGTTCCAACCCACAATCCGCCCTGATTGTCGTTGAATTGCGTGCTGATTTCGCTGTCGAAACTTCGCCCGTCGACCAAATGCAGGGGCGAAAGCAGTTGTTTGTTGCGTAGGTTTTCGTCAATGCGCCAAAGCCCGCTGTACGAACTGATCCAGCACGTGCCTTCGGGGTCAATGGTGAGGGTATTCAGCCAATAATCGGTTTCCAGAATGCGTTCCCACTTTCGGTTTAAGGTATTGAATCGCACCAATTGACCTCGGTTGTTCCCGTCGCGCGCCTGATACAAATATTGTTTGTGTGGCGCCACCATCAGCGTGCTGGCAAATGGGTTTTCGTTTTTCCCAAACGGGTTTTCGCGGTACAGCTCGCGCGCCGTTTCTTTGTCGTAGCAAACCATTTCGCCCGATTTTAAAAACAGGAACAACTGCTTGTCACGCAGGGCGACATCGTACAGTTCATCGTGTTCAGAAGCGTTCAGTGCACGTATATTTTGAATGAAAATGCGGGTTTCGTTGGTTTGTCCGTCGTGCAAAATCAGTTCGTTGTTAGTTCCCACCAGCCACAAGTTAAAATCGGTGTCCATGAAAAAGTTGGCGATGGGCTTTTCAATTTTCAGGGAACGCAAAACGCTATCGACGTTGGGAACGTACTGCTCGGTTCCAATGTCGAAGAGCATCAGTTTGTGTTGGTTTTTAAGCCAAAGCCGGTTTTGGTTGTCCACATACGCCCTGTGGTAGCCCGCGTAATGAGGCAGTTGGTAGCTTTGCAGTTCGTTGTAGTGCATGTACTCGAAACTGGTACCGTCGTAAATGTTCACCAGCCCTTCGGTGATGACCACCATGCGCCCGTCGGCCAGTTGGCAAATGGTGCGCACCCGGTTGTCCGAAAGTCCGTTGATGCTGCTGATGGGCGAGAACACCACATGCTCCTGAGCAAAAACCCGGGTGAAAATGAGTAGGAAAAGAAGGAAGGCGAGGTGTTTCATGAGCATGCTTTCAACTGGGTAGTGGCACTAACCACTTGGCTGTTTTCTTTCTTGAGTTTGGCTTTGAGGTATTTCCAGTAGTTGCGGGTTTTGGAGTAGTCGTCCTGGTCGGTAAGTACGGCAATTATATCCAACACGCTGAACCACCATTTGGCGTTTTGCTCGTCCCAAACGGCCCGCACCTCGCGGTCGTCGAAAAAACGGATGGATATTTTGGTGTTGCTCATGGTAATGTTTCTTCTTTCTGATTCCTCAAAAATAGCAAAATTGAAGATCGTTTATTTCCTTCGATCCAATTGTATCCAAAATTGGAACACTTTTCAACCACAACGACGAATGTTGCAACATTTGTTTCATTGGTGCAACGCGCACTTCGTTAATTTTGAGCATTCTGAATTTAATTGAATACTCACATGAAGCATTTGTATTTGTTCTTCGCATTGCTTGCAACCGGTTTGCTTGGCAGTGCTCAAAATTGGCAAAAAACCAATTTGGGGGCGAAGGTTGACGTAAACGCAACCCAAGTCGAAATCCAGTTTTTCAGCCCAAGCATTGCGCGGGTTCAAAAGTGGCCCCAAGGAAAAACCTTTTCCAAAGAAAGCCTTTCGGTGGTGAAAACACCCCAAGCGGTTCAATTGAAAGTTTCGCAAAAGGGCGACGAACTCACCCTGAAAAGCGAGCGCATGGTGGCTGTCCTGAACCTGAAAAGTGGCCAAGTTTCGTTTCAAAACCTCAAAGGCGAAAATCTGTTGGCCGAGAAACAGTCGGGAGCCACGTTTACCAATTTCAACGATGCCGGTACGCCTACTTTCAGCGTCAGCCAATCGTATGTGCTCGATAAAGACGAGGCCATTTATGGGTTGGGAATCCTCCAAAATGGCAAAATGTCGCAGCGCAATCAGGAAGTCTACATGGTTCAAAACAATACCTGGGATTTTGTTACCTTTTTCCAGTCAGTCAAAGGCTATGGTCTTTTCTGGGACAACTATTCGCCCACAACATTTAAGGACACGCCTTCCGAAACCTCGTTCAGATCGGAAGTTGGCGAAGGAGTCGACTACTATTTCATGTACGGTGGCAATGCCGATGGGGTAGTGGCCCAAATGCGCGACCTTACTGGACAGGTGCCCATGTTCCCCTTGTGGACTTACGGTTTCTGGCAAAGTAAAGAACGCTATAAAACTCAGGAAGAAATTGTTGGTGTTGTGAAAAAACACCGTGAATTGGGAGTTCCTCTCGACGGAATTATTCAAGATTGGCAATACTGGGGCAGCAATTACTTGTGGAATGCCATGGAATTCCTAAACGAAGAATTTCCGAAGCCTCAACAAATGGTTGATGACATTCACGGCATGAATGCACATCTAATCATCTCCATTTGGTCGTCGTTCGGGCCACAAACCAAGCAATTTCGCGAAATGGATCCCAAAGGAATGCTTCTCGACATGGGTACTTGGCCGCAATCGGGTCTTACCAGTTGGCCTCCTCGAAAAGAATATCCATCGGGCGTAAAACCTTACGACCCATTCAATCCCGAAGCTCGAAGCATTTATTGGAGGCACCTGAACGAGGGTTTGTTTAAGCTGGGTATCGACGGATGGTGGATGGACTCGACCGAGCCCGATCACTTGGATGCAAGGCCTCAGGATTTTGACAACAAAACCTATTTGGGATCGTTGCGCAAAGTACGAAATGCTTTCCCATTGGCAGCTGTTGGCGGCGTTTACGACAACCAACGAGCTACAACTTCCGATAAACGGGTATTCATTTTAACCCGTTCGGCTTTTGCAGGACAACAACGTTATGGTGCCAACACTTGGTCGGGTGATGTGAATTCGTCTTGGGAAAATTTACGGAATCAAATTCCGGCCGGACTCAATTTTTCTTTGTGCGGTATTCCTCATTGGAACAGCGACATCGGTGGCTTCTTTGCCGGAGCATACAACCGTTCGTGGAACGATGGTTCAGCTGCAAAGAACTCACTTTTCCAAGAATTGTACGTGCGTTGGTTGCAATTTGGTGCGTTCAACCCCATGATGCGTTCGCACGGAACCGACTTGTCGCGCGAAATTTATCACTTCGGTCAAAAAGGAGAACCGATTTACGACGCCATCGCCCAAACCATTCAAATGCGTTACTCTTTATTGCCTTACATTTATTCTACGGCGTGGGAAGTAACGAACAAGCAATCGTCGTTTATGCGTGCCTTGGTTATGGATTTCCCCAAAGACAAGAAGGTTTGGGATATGAACGATCAGTTTATGTTCGGAAATTCGATCTTGGTAGCTCCAATCGTTCAAGCACAGTATACACCCGAAAAAATCGTGAAATCGAATGAAGAAACCGGGTGGGATCGGAAAGAAGGAGATGGAAAAGGCAACAAAGACGCTGTTGATTTCAACCAAAAGAAATCGAGCACCACATATTTGCCTGCAGGCGTTGTTTGGTACGACTTCTGGACCAACGAAAAATTCAATGGAGGTCAAGATGTGAATAAAGAAACAACCATCAATACAATCCCAGTTTACATCAAGGCTGGTTCTATCCTTCCCATTGGTCCCCAAGTTCAATATGCCGAAGAAAAGAAATGGGACAATCTTGAAATCCGCGTGTACGAAGGAGCCAATGGCGAATTCACGTTGTACGAAGACGAGAACGACAATTACAACTACGAAAAAGGTATGTATTCGATCGTTAAATTCACTTGGAACGATGCCAAAAAAGAGCTGACCATTGCCCCGCGCCAAGGTTCGTTCCCTGGAATGTTGACCCAACGAAAATTCAATGTTGTGCGCATTGGTCAGGGTACTGCTACAGCCATTAAAACCATCGATTATACGGGGGCGAAAGTCGCTGTGAAATTATGATATGTATTTCATGTAAAACAGCAATACCAATAGTTCGCTTCTAAAAAACTCAGCCTGAATGTTCATTTTTAAACGAATATTCAGGCTGTTTTGTGCAATTGTATCTAAAATCAAAAACTGAATGTCTAAAATTGATTATCCATCAAATTTGTCAATGGTATCTTTATTCTCTCGATTGTGCATAGTCTTATAAGTTAGCTTAGCCAATTCATGTTTAAACTTTTTACGGGATAGATTAGCCAAAATCGACGATAAAAAAATAAAAATTCTGTTTGAAATGAGATTTTCATACCTACTAACTTTCTGTTTGCTCCTTTCGTTTGGTTCGTTTGGACAAAAAACAAGTATCAAATCGCCCAACAACAAAGTTGAAGCCGCGCTCTTCAGTAGTTCTAATACCGATTTGGGGTCTTGGTATCTCAAAGTGAATTATTCCAATGGAAGCCAATCTTTTGAGGCCATTCCAAAGATCGATCTTGGTCTTTCGCGCAGCGATCAGGATTTTTCAAACGAATTGAAGTTCCTGAAGGCCGGAAAACCAACGTTGTTGAGCGAACAATACACCGCTATTCATGGCAAGCGCAGTAATTGCAGCAATCAGGCCAACGAGGTGGTGGTTTCGTTCGAGAATCCATCGAAAGCCAAAATGAACCTCATTATTAGGGCGTACAACGATGGTGTGACTTTTCGCTATGAATTCCCCGAAAAAGAGGGAACCTTTGTGGTGAAAGACGAATTCACAGCCTATTCAGTACCCGATAGCACCATGCGCTGGCTCACCAAATTCAACCCGGCTAACGAAGCATTGTACAGTACGCTAAAAGATGGAAACGAGCAGAAAGACTGGGGATACCCTGCACTTTTCAATACGCCCGACAAAGCTTGCTGGTACCTGATTCACGAAGCCGATTTGAACCGCACCTATTGCGGAACCAAACTCACCAACTTTGGCGAAAAAACCAAATACAAACTCACTTTCCCCGACAAATGGAACGGGCGCGAAAAGGGCGAAGTTCAGCCAACAATCACGCTTCCATGGAAATCGCCTTGGCGTGTCATCATTGTGGGAACACTTGCCGACATCGTTGAATCAACACTGGTTGACGACGTTTCGGCACCATCAACTGTTGCAAAAACCGATTGGATTCAACCTGGAAAAGCTTCTTGGAATTATTGGTCAGACAATCATGGAACCCGCAGCTACAAAACCGTTTGCGCCTTTGCCGATTTGGCTGCTTCGATGGGCTGGCCCTACACGCTGCTCGATTGGGAGTGGGATATGATGACCGATGGTGGCAACCTGGAAGATGCCTTAAAATACATACATTCAATTGGTGTAAAACCTTTAATTTGGTACAACTCGGGCGGCGATCACACCTGGGTGAATTCTACCCCTAAAGACCGCATGTTGACCCACGAAAATCGCATGGAAGAATTTGCCAAATTGAAGAAATTGGGCATCTATGGCGTGAAAGTTGACTTCTTCGAAAGTGAAAAACAGGACATGATTAATTACTACATCGATATTCTTGAAGATGCAGCCAAATTCGAAATAATGGTTTACTTCCATGGCTGTCTGGTGCCACGTGGCTGGGCGCGAACTTATCCGCACCTGATGACCTACGAAGGCGTTCGCGGTGCCGAGTGGTATAACAACGGTCCGGAACTTACCACCACTGCACCCGAGCATAATACTATTCTGCCTTTTACCCGCAATGTGGTGGGCGCCATGGACTATACACCGGTAACCTTCACCAATTCGCAGCACCCGCACACTACCTCGTATGGTCACGAGTTGGCTTTGAGTGTATTGTTTGAGTCGGGCATGCAGCATTTGGCAGACCGCCCCGAGGGGTACTACAACCTTCCTGATGCAGCTAAAAACTTTTTGCGCGAAGTGCCCAACGCTTGGGACGATACTAAGTTTGTAGATGGTTACCCAGGAAAAGAAGTGGTGATGGCGCGCCGCAAAGGCGACAATTGGTACGTGGGCGGCATCAATTCCGAAGTAAGAAGGGACAAAACCAAAAAACTGACATTCAACTTCCTGCCCGAAGGAAAAAAATACCAACTCACATTGATTGTCGATGGCAAATACGATACAGAATTCGCCACACGCTACTTGGTGGTCGATAAAAATTCGGAGGTTGAAGTAAAAATGCTCCGTCGTGGAGGTTTTGCCGCCAGTTTGAAGCCGGTTAACTAAATAAAACACGAAGACACGAAGACACAAAGAGATGACCCAAACAAGTTTTGTGTCCTTCGTTATAACCTTTGTTGCCTTTGTGTTTTTCTAAGAGTTGGCCGGAAGATGTAGAATATTAATAAAATGAATATATGAACAATCGATTTTTACACAAGAAAGGACTTTTGTTCTTCTTTATGATGATGATTGCAAGCACTTTGTTTGCTCAACAATATCCTTATCAAAACCCAAACCTGAGTTTTGAAGAGCGAGCCAAAGACCTCCTTTCGAGGTTGACCATTGAGGAAAAAGCCGCGCTGATGTGCGACCAGAGTGATGCTATTCCCCGTTTGGGAATCCGCAAATTCAACTGGTGGAGCGAAGCCTTGCACGGATATGCCAACAACGACAGTGTAACCGTTTTTCCCGAGCCCATTGGGATGGCCGCCTCGTTCAACGATGAAATGGTTTACCATATTTTCGACGCAGCGTCGGACGAAGGCCGTGCAAAATACCACCAGCATTTGCGCCGTGGCAACGAGAACAAACGGTTCCTCAGCCTGTCGGTGTGGACGCCCAACGTGAACATCTTCCGCGACCCGCGCTGGGGACGTGGTCAGGAAACTTATGGTGAAGACCCTTATCTTACTTCGCGCATGGGCGTGCAGGTGGTGAAAGGATTGCAAGGCCCCGAAGATGCCAAATACCGCAAACTGTTGGCCTGTGCCAAGCACTACGCCGTACATTCGGGGCCCGAATGGAGCCGCCACGAGTTGAATCTCAATAATGTAAACCCACGCTTGTTCAGTGAAACCTATATGCCTGCCTTCAAAGCATTGGTGCAAGAGGCTGATGTTCGTCAGGTAATGTGCGCCTACCAACGTTTGGACGACGAACCTTGTTGCGGAAGTACCCGTTTGTTGCAACGCATCCTGCGCGATGAGTGGGGCTTCAAACACATCGTTGTGTCCGACTGTGGTGCCATAACCGACTTTTATACTTCGCATAAAGTATCTTCAACTCCAGTACATGCTGCATCGAAAGGCGTGTTGGCCGGAACTGATGTAGAATGTGTATGGGAAAATTATCCGTACAAAACCCTTCCCGAAGGTGTTGAAAAAGGACTGATAAAAATGGAAGACATCGACAAAAGTTTGATGCGCATTTTGATAGGCCGTTTCGAGTTGGGCGATTTCGACGACGACGCATTGGTGCCTTGGGCGCAAATTCCTGCTTCGGTGTTGAACTGCGACAAACACAAGCAGTTGGCCTACAAAATGGCGCAACAAAGCATGACCTTGCTTCAAAACAACAATAATATTTTGCCGCTGTCGAAATCATCGAAAAAAATTGCGGTGATTGGCCCCAATGCTGCCGACGAGGAGATGTTGTGGGGCAATTACAACGGCACGCCCATTCATACAATTTCTATTTTGAATGGCATCAAATCGAAGATTTCTGAAAGCAAAATCATCTACGACAAAGGCTGCGACTTGGTTGAGGACAAAGTGACCGAAAGCTACTTTTCGCAACTGTCGTTCGACGGGAAACCCGGCTTCAAAGCAACCTATTGGAACAATCCGTCTCGTGAGGGGAATTCCGTTATTTCACAACAAATTGCAAGTGCCATTAAGAAAACAACAGCCGGTCAGCACGAATTTGCTTCGGGCGTGAAACTCGAAGGTTTTTCAGCACTATTTCAAGCTGAATTCACCCCAAAAACCACCGAAGAATTGGTTTTCAAGGGAGGCGCAACGGGATATTTCGAATTGCTGGTGAATGGCGAACAATTGCAGATGTACAACAATTGGCGCACGCTGCCATCGCGCATTGCCTACAAGTTCGAAGCTGGCAAAAAGTACATCATCGAAATGCGTTATGCCCAACTAAACAACTGGCAAGCCAACATTGAAATTGACTTCGGAAAAGAGGTTGATGTTGATTATACTGATCTCATTAACAAATTGAAAGGCATCGAAACCGTGGTGTTTGTGGGCGGACTTTCGGGCAAGCTCGAAGGCGAAGAAATGCCCGTTTCGTATCCCGGTTTCAAAGGGGGCGACCGTACCGACATTGAATTGCCTGCCGTTCAGCGCAACGCTTTGAAAGCATTGAAGGCTGCCGGTAAAAAGGTGATTTTTGTAAACTGTTCGGGCTCGGCCATTGCCTTGGAACCCGAAACACAAAGCTGCGACGCCATTTTGCAAGCCTGGTATGCTGGCGAACAAGGCGGTAAAGCAGTTGCCGACGTGCTGTTTGGCGACTACAACCCCGGGGGAAAACTTCCAATTTCTTTTTACAAAAACTCAGACAAACTGGGCGATTTCGAAGATTACTCCATGACCGACCGCACCTATCGATACACAACCGATTACTTGTTCCCATTCGGTTTTGGATTGAGCTACACCACGTTCGAAATTGGCAATGCAAGCATCAGTAAAACAAGCATCAAGGCCAATGAGAATGTGAAGTTGACCATTCCTGTAAAAAATACGGGCAAACGTGCCGGAACCGAAATTGTTCAGGTCTACATCCGCAAGATGAACGACTTGGAGGGGCCGCTCAAAACATTGCGTGGATTCCAACGTATGGAATTGGCAGCCGGAAAATCGGAAACAGCCACCATCGAACTTACGCCCGCATCGTTTGAGTTCTACGACTGGAGCCAACGCCAAATGGCTGTTACACCCGGCGAATACGAAGTTTTGTACGGGAACAGTTCAGACGCAAAAGATTTAAAAATGTTGAAAGTAACTATTCTATAAAATAATTAAACCATTTTTAGTATGAAGAAAATACTCATTAGTCTTGCTGTTCTGGTACTTACTGGAATCGGTTTTCAAAAATCATTGTTGGCTCAGGAAACTGGAACAACTGAAAAAACAACTTCACGGGTTGTTGAAGATGGTGGTACCGGAGCGTATTCTGCCATTATGAGCACGGACGCTTCACTGACAACCCACACCATTTTTCGACCTAAAGATTTAAGCGCTTTTGGAAAGAAAGAAAAGTTACCAATCATTGCCTGGGGTAATGGTGCTTGCGCCAATTCTCCCTGGGAACATATCAATTTCTTGTCAGAAGTGGCATCACACGGTTTTTTGGTAATTGCCATTGGCCCAATGCCTCAGGAAGGCCAGCGTGGTGGTGGCCGTTCAACGTCATCGCAACTGATTGATGCTATTGACTGGGCCATTGCTCAGAACAATAATAAAGACAGTGAGCTTTACGGCAAAATCGATATTTCGAAAATTGCTGTTAGTGGTATGTCATGTGGCGGTTTGCAAACACTCGAAACAGCTCCTGATCCAAGAATAACAACTGCTATTATTTGTAATAGCGGTATCATTGGAGATGGCGGTGGAATGCCCGGAATGCCCGGTTTGAAAAAGGATCATTTAGAAAAACTGCATACGCCAACGCTCTATTTGTTGGGTGGTGAAACTGATATAGCCTATAAAAATGGCATGGACGACTTCAGTCGCATCAACCATGTGCCTGTATTTGTAGCCAATATGGATGTGGGTCATGGTGGAACATACAGCCAACCTCACGGTGGTGAGTTTGCTAAAGTGGCAACTGCTTGGTACAAATGGCAATTGAAAGGGGACAAGGAAGCCGGAAAAATGTTCACCGGAGATCCATGCGAACTTTCAAAATCAACAGTTTGGAAGGTCGAAAAGAAGAATTTGAAGTAGTTATTTATAAAAAACGATTTCGTCTTATATAGAATCAATTCTTAGATCAATGCATCTCTGCCAGAAGACGGATTGGAATTATTAAATAAAAAAATGCAAGTAGATGAGGGCTGGTGGCTCAGCCATCAGCCCTCATTTCATAAAAGAAAGATCACATTATTAAGGTAGTAAGTATTTCAAATATTTTTAACACCAAAAAGAACTGTCATCATACTCGCGTCAAATTTTTAACTTGATACCCCATGCTGAAATTTGTAACGTATTAATAAGTAACAGAAACTGATTAGAAAACAGAAATAATAAAAGAAACTATGAATTCATTTTGTAAATTATCACTGATGGGTGCTGCAGTTTGTACTGCAATTTGTCTTAGCGCGCAAAACCCCATCGTTCAAACCTATTTCACCGCCGACCCTGCACCAATGGTGTACGATGGTACAGTTTATTTGTACACTTCGCACGACGAAGATTCAACGGTGCGGAATTTCTTCACCATGAACGATTGGAAGTGCTATTCCACAACCGACATGGTAAATTGGACCGATCGAGGAACGGTATTGTCGTACAAAACCTTTGATTGGTCGCGTGGCGATGCTTGGGCTGGTCAGTGCATTTTCCGTAATGGAAAATTCTACTACTATTTGCCTGTGAACCAAAAAAATGGTGGAAATGCCATTGGAGTTGCGGTTTCCGACAGTCCAACCGGCCCTTTCAAAGATGCTCTTGGGAAACCACTCTTAAGTGGATACGGGTACATTGACCCAACCGTTTTCATCGACGATGACGGACAAGCCTATTTGTATTGGGGAAACCCCAACTTATGGCACGTAAAATTGAACAACGATATGGTTTCATACGATCAGGAATATGGTATCAAGAAAGAAGATTTAAAAGATGAAAATTTCGGATACCGTTCAAAAAAAATTGATAACCGCACAGCTGCTTACGAAGAAGGCCCTTGGTTGTACAAACGCAACAGCCTGTACTATTTGTTTTACCCAGCTGGCGGTGTTCCCGAGCATTTGGCCTATTCAACGGCTCCAAGCATAACCGGCCCCTGGACTTATGGCGATACGATCATGCATGTAATTCAAAAAGGGGGTGCTTTTACCAATCATCCCGGCGTGATTGATTATAAGGGCAAAACTTATTTGTTCTACCACAATGGTGCCTTGCCCGGTGGCGGTGGTTTTAAACGCTCGGTTTGTGTGGAACCACTTGTTTTCAATGCCGATGGTTCGGTTCCATTGATTGAGCCAACGCAGCTAGGTGTAAAAGAAAGTGCTTCCTTGCTCAATCCTTACACACGAGTGCAAGCCGAAACCATTGCTTTTTCCGAAGGGGTAAAAACGTTGAGTGACAGCAAAACCGGTGTATATGTAACCAAAATTGAAAGTGGCGATTACATCAAAGTGCGCAGTGTTGATTTTGGGAAAGGAGCCAAAAAGTTTGAGGCGAGTGTTGCCTCGGCTTCAAAAGGTGGAAACATCGAAATTCGAATCGGAGGTGTTGATGGCGAATTGCTTGGAACTTGCAATGTTGGAAATACAGGAGGTGCATTAAGCTGGTCAACAGTACAGTGCAAGGTGAAGAAAGTAAAAGGCATCCACGATCTCTATTTCGTTTTCAAAGGGGAGCAAGGCGAGTTGTTCAATTTTGATTGGTGGAAATTTTAGTGTTAAAATATATTGTTAGCAATGAAAAAAGTAAGTTACATCTTATTGATTGTCGTGGCTTTTGCCGGTAGTTTGTCGGCTCAAAACCCAATTGTTCAAACTTATTTCACAGCCGATCCGGCACCCATGGTGTACGACGGGACTGTCTATTTATATACTTCGCACGACGAAGATTCAACGGTGAACAATTTTTTCACCATGTACGACTGGCGCTGCTATTCGTCGAAAGATATGGTGAACTGGACCGACCACGGCGCTGTGGCTTCACTTAAAAACTTCACATGGATGAATAAAAGCAATGGAGCTTGGGCGCCCCAATGTATTGAACGCAACGGTAAATTTTACCTGTATGTGCCCATTCATGGCGAAGGAATTGCCGTGTTGGTATCCGATTCTCCAACAGGTCCGTTCACCGACCCAATTGGTAAACGTTTGATCGACAGTGATCACATTTGGCAGGATATTGACCCCGCTGTTGCAATCGATGAGAAAGGACAAGCGTACTTGTATTGGGGAAATCCAAGTTTGTGGTATGTGAAGTTGAATGAAGATATGATTTCATACGATAAAAGTGTTGGTGCGAATGGAATTGTTTCAATCGAAATGACACCTCAGTCTTTTGGCTCTAAAGCTGGCCGCGACGGAAGACCCGGTACAACCTATACCGAAGGGCCATGGTTCTACAAACGCAACAGCTTGTATTACATGATTTATGCGGCAGAGGGCATTCCTGAGTACATTTCATATTCTACCGCCAATTCACCCGAAGGACCTTGGACTTATAAAGGTCAAATTATGAAACGAGCCGATCATTTGGCGTTTACCAATCACGCCGGAATTATCGATTTCAAAGGAAATTCGTACATGTTCTATCACGATCAAGACTTGTCGAAAGGACAAGGGTTTAAGCGTTCGGTGAGCGTTGAGCAATTCACATACAATGCCGATGGCAGCATTCCGCTCATCACTCCAACCAAAGAGGGCGTTACAAAAAGTGTGGCGAATTTAGATCCCTACAAAAAAGTTGAAGCCGAAACCATTGCCTTTTCCGAAGGCTTGAAAACAGCGTCTGACAGCAAAACAGGCGTTTACGTAACTAAAATTGAGAATGGCGACTATCTGAAAGTGCGCAGTGTCGATTTTGCAAAAGGAGCGAAAACATTCGAAGCCAGTGTTGCTTCGGCCTCAGCAGGTGGGAAAATTGAAATCCGTTTGGGCGATCGCAATGGTGAATTGTTGGGCACTATCGACGTGAAAAATACCGGCGGTTTGCAAAAGTGGGCTACCGTTAAAGGCAAGGTGAAAAAAGCGACAGGTGTACAAGACATCTGCTTGGTATTCAAAGGTGGCGAAGGTGAGTTGTTCAATTTTGATTGGTGGGCGTTTAATTAATTAGAATACAAATATATAAAGCGATGATTCGGATTTTCAAAGATACATTTGGCTGCATTCTGGGAGCTTTTTTATTTTCCGGTATTTCTGTTTCTGTTTCAGGTCAAAGTGAAGTTCTTGTCCACTGGCGTTTCGAGCAGATTCAACACCTTAATGGCGACTCAACTTCGGTTTCAATAGTTGGTCAA
>Ga0123334_1000738_pt1 | contig 44418 bp, 41 predicted proteins | sample BiotimSIPDNA_FD_89706 | JGI IMG/M metagenome (GOLD analysis project Ga0123334, IMG submission 89706) | Anaerobic biogas reactor microbial communites from Washington, USA - Biogas_R1 time_0 SIP DNA | ecosystem: Engineered > Bioreactor > Anaerobic > Unclassified | place: Washington, USA...
AGTACAAAATCCGTATTGTCAAAGATATTTTCAATCTCCTTACTCATAAGGAGGTCTTTCACATTTTGCGTAATCCCGGTTGGAATACCGCCCCATTTACGAAACCTCTTCCAAATCTCAACGGAATATTGAGCCGTCTGTTCTTCTTTTAGAAGCAAGTGAAACTCGTCAATATAATACCTTGTCGCCTTATTCCCTCTGTTGAGGGAAACCTTGTTCCATACTTGGTCTTGAATGACGAGCATACCTATCTTTTTTAGCTGTGTTCCGAGTTCTTTAATGTCAAAGCAGATGAGCTGTTTATTTAAGTCCACATTGCTCCTATGGTTAAAGACATTGAGAGAGCCTTTTACATAAATCTCCATCTCTGTTGCAAGTTTTCTTCCGACAACTTCCTCTTGGCTTTTCAGCATTTCATAGAGGTCTTGCAAAATAGGCATATTCTCAGGAATCTGCTCTTCAAAGTAGGCTTCATAAATTTTAGGCAAGCACCTGTCAATTACTGATTTTTCTTGAGCGGTAAGTCCGCTTCCGCCAACGACAAGTTCAAGCATAGAGATAATGAAGTTGGCTTTGTCCTTTAGAGGAGCGTCACCATCTCCGTAATTCATGTTGATATCAAGTGGATTCAGATAGTCCTTGGACTTTGCACTCACCTTGATGACTTCGCCGTTAAACTGTTTTACAAGGCTTGAGTATTCGCCCTCCGGGTCACAGATAATAACATCATCGTCCGTTACTAAAATTGCATTTGCCATCTCTCTTTTTGCAGAGAACGACTTGCCGGAGCCGGGTGTTCCAAGTATCAAGCCGTTCGGGTTTTTCAAAAACTTTCTATCCGCCATGATGAGATTATGGCTAAGAGCATTGAGTCCGTAATAAAGCGAGTTTTCCGAGTTGATAAAGAGTTCCTCTGTCGTAAAAGGCATAAATACAGCCGTTGAAGATGAGGTTAAACCTCTTTTTATCTCTATTTTATTTACGCCAAGCGGAAGCACTGTCACCAAACCTTGTTCTTGCTGAAAATCAAGTCTTTTTACCTTGCAGTTATGCCTGTTCGCAATGGACGATACCTGATCTATCGTGTTCTCAATTTTCTGTATGCTCCTTGCAAAGTTCATCATCACAATCGTAACGATAAACATTCTTTCATCACGGCTTTGCAAATCATGGAGAAGATTTTTTATGTCGCTTCCAAAGGTATTGATATCACTTGGAATGATGTCCATATCATAGCCCGCTCTTACAGCCTTTTTCTGTTCCTCAATCTTCATTCTGTCCACATCTGTATTTTTACGCTTGACCATTTTTATGGCTTCCGCTTGTTCTAAGGACTTGATATGGAATGAAATATTGATGTTGTCGTCAATATCCAGAAACTCCGAGAGCATTCTGTCCGATAATTCGCTTGCCAGTATTTGAAAATGGCTGATTGCTCCCATATATTTTCCGAACTTAAAGTATCTGCTCGGCGAGAAGTTGAAGTAATCAGGCACGATATAGCTTTTAGTGCTTTCTTTAGGCTTTAAGTCTTTATAGCTGAACTCAAAAGTCTTATCGGGATTTAGCATATCGTGAAGTATCTTAAGCCTCTCTTCTCCAAGAAGGCTCTCTGCACGAACTCCCATATTCTTTAGATTTGCGAGAATATCAATCTCCAGCCTTTCAAGCTTTGATTTTGCCTGATCCATATTTTCGGCTTCCACGGTAAAAGTAATGTACTTTGATTTTTTAAGACCGTTATTTCCCTTGGAAAGCTGTTCTTTCAGCATATTTCTGAATTCTTGTCTTACTTCATCGTAGTCATCGCCTTTATCCGGTATCTTTATTGCTTTCTCCATTTCGGCGTTTCTGCCTAATTGATTTACATAGGAAATTTGCACATCTACTGACGGATCAAAGGAATTGAGGAAGTTTGCAAACTGATTGAAAATCATATCCCGGTCTTCCTCAAGTGCCAGCTGATAGTTGATATCTTCAAAAGAGATAGATTTATTGAAATGTGTTTCATCGACTTGGCAAAGCCCGCTTTTAAGCATTCTTAGGTAGGGAATCGTATCTTCTACCGTGTAGCGTTTCGGCTCTTTCTTAAAAAAGAAATCCAAGGGATTTACGCCTTTTACTTTGGTATCTGCCTTAGACTTTTTTAGGTCTTTTTTGTTCTTTTTGAAGTTTTTTTCGTTTTGTTCCAAAATCTTTTCTTGCTTTTTCTGCCTGTTTTTCAAGATATACCTCCTTTCTGAATCTCTCTTTAGGCTGGTATCTTTTGCTTAAATAAATGTATTTTGCAATCTTTTCAAAAGGCAATCCGTCTTTCTCATAAAATGTCACAAAGAAAAACGGCAAGGTTACGCATACCATAAGAATGATTGCTACATCATTCGGCATCGCATTTTTTGCCATAAGATATGTCGGAAAGCCCACAATACCCGCACATACGAAGCCTATAATCTGCCTTTTGGTGAGGTTGAATGCGACTTTGGTTTTGACCTTGCTTAAGTCTTTAGGTATTGGTACATATGCCATGTCCGCCACCTCATTCCATTAGCAAGTCTGCTAAGCTTTCTATGTGTCCCAGTCCTACGATGATTTCTTCTCTGTTCTCCTCGATCTGCTCCTCCAAGTCCTCAATCTTCATTTTGGTATGAAGGCAAAGCCCGTTATGACACCTTGCCACTTCTTCAATCCTCTCATCTAAATCTTTAAATTTTTCTCCTGTTTTAATCCATTTCATTACGCTACAGCCCAGCCCTAAGACACAGGCTACTGAAGCGATAAAAATCTTTTTATTTTTCATCTGTTTTCCTCCTAATGTGCATTCATAATACTTTTTGCCAGTGTTCCGCTCTTTAACATCATGAGTCCGAGAAGTAGGGAATATCCCAGTACCATGAAAATGCTTGAGTGGATATTTGTTATTGAAATTGTCTTGATTAGCACGGCATAGATACCTAAGCAAACCAATAAGAATAAGCCTTGCAGCCCAAGAGCGAATAGCCCTTTAATATAGTTATTTCCGATTTGACCCCATTCTTTGTTGCCCATAGTGGCAAATGGAATCGCCGACACAGAGCAATAGGCGTAAATTTCAAACATACGCCCATATACAACAAGAGTAATAACCAGTGAAATGGCTTGAATTGCAAGTTTGACGAGTGAAGTTTCAATGAGTATGACAATAAGCTCGCCAAGTCCCAAGTCCTTTAGCGTATCAACCATTGCGACTATCTCGTCTGCCGTTACCACTGCACTGGTATTTATTACTCCCGCAGCACCGTTTACCAAGTTCTGTGCTACATCGAAAACCGCCATACTAAACTCAAATGCATGGCTGACTAAATAAACAGATACAGCCATCTTGAAAATGTATTTGAAGAACTCAAAAGTATCCGTGTCGTGCATATTATTTCTCTGCATGACCATCTGAATAAGCTCAATACACAAGACGGCTGTAATTATCAGCCCGGCTATAGGAATGACGACATTATCGTTTATGCTTTTGATAAAGCTGAAAACCTCGCCATTCCAGCCCATAGGCGTTTGACCGACATCTACGGCTACCGAACTGACTTTGTCATTTATATCTAGAAACATCGATTCTAGGTTTGCTTGGATACCTCCGATAACTAAGTCTTTAAAAAATTCCGCTATCTTATCGAAAATACCAAACATAGGCTTTTCTCCTTACTTTAAGACATTTGCAAGCATAGGAATCAGCTTAAGCCCGATAAGGACAATACCGCCGCCTGCCATAAGTTGTTTAATTCCTTGGGATTTTGCTCCGGGGTTATCGTTACCGTATCCCTCCATCAAGTTGATGACGCCCCATGCTCCAAGACCTGCACCTACCGCCATTACCAGCGTTTTTAATACATCTACTCCTGCTGTGAAAAATTCCATATTAGTTTTCCTCCTTGTTTTCTTGTTTTTCAATTTTGTTCATTGATCTAACGATAAAGTTCTTGTAGGTTTTATCCTCTTTGACTCTCTCTTTGAAGTAGCCAAAAATGTGGATAAAGTCGCCTTTGTTGAAGTCTTTTGCGACTTCCGCCTTTGCTCCGTAAGCAGAGCAGTTGATATACTCCTTGTCTTTGCCGTACTTCTTGACAAGCGTGAAGTTGGCAACCTCAACGGTTTCTCCGTCTTTCTCAAATGAGCTGAACTTTGGCTCAGCCACAAGGTTTGCGTTGATGTTGAGTAATTCTTGCTTTGTTTCCATATTTTCTTGTTCTCCTTTTTCTTTTGGGCATAAAAATAGAGAGTGCTAAGACTCTCTTCATGGCTTTCGTTATTTAATTTCCGCTTTTTTAAGTGGGACTTCTTATCCTATTCATATCTCCTCCTCGATTTTTGGGCAATAAAAAAGCGACTAAGATTTTTCGCTTAATCGCTCAAGTAAGCATATTTAGATTTGAGTGCTATCAATCAGACTGGAAACCTTTTGTTTTTCATGTTGAGATAAATATCGTTCGCCTCAAGTAATTTTATATAATATTTATCATAACTCTCACTAAATTTTCTAATAAGTGGAATTGCTATTTCATAATACTTGTTGTCAATCATGAATTTGCCAATTTTGTCTTGAATCTGTTTCATTGGACTTCGTAGATATTCTTCACTTCTTTTAAAGTCTTCATAATGCGAAATAAAGACCTCATTATCTTTTATCCATTGGTCAGCATCAGCTATTGCTTCGATTTTTGCATTGTTGACATCCTTTAATGTATCCATGTCAAATGATGAAGTAATACTGTCAAGATACTCTTTTTCTTCCTCTGTTAAGTCTAAAGATGGTAGATTGTCTAAATATTTTATATACTCACAATACGCTTTTTCCCCGTCTTTTCTTATTGGCTCATTTAAAAACGGCTGATACGCCGAAAAAATCATTTGTCCAAAATATCCGGGAAATGCTCTTTCAAGCTTTTCATAAATCGTTTCTTCCATTTCAATCAAAGCAATTTTTTTATCTATAATTTCTTGCTTTTCACCTTCAATAATTAACTCAAGTATAGCTTTTCTTTTTTGTTCAATATCTAATTGATGTTCTTTCTTTCTAAGAATGGAAGATAAAGAATTTACTCCTGAAAATATAACCTTTTCTATCTCTGGAACGCTCATTCCAAGTTTTCTGTATAAAGATACTTTAATAAGCACTTCCAAATCCTTTTCACTATAATCTCTATATCCATTTTCAGACCGTTTTGGTTTAATTATTTTTCGCTCTTCATAGTACTCAATCGCTTTTCTTGTTAAACCAGTTTTGTTTTGAATTTCGCTTCTTAGCATAATTTGCCACCTCCTTTAATCATAAGATAGCATTGCACCCAATGGACAGGTCAAGAGTTTTTAGCAAATAAAATTCAAATCTCCAAAATTAGATTTCTACCTACTGTATTTTCTTTATTTGCTTCATCTCTCGTATAAGATTTTTTCGAGTTTCTTATTGCCTCATCTTGCTTATAGTACTATTACTCGTAAGCTTTACCTGTCCTCGTCTTTTAAGATAGCCTTCAACATCAAACAGATTCTTCTTGTCGTAATCCTCTAAAAGCCTGTAATTCTTATGTTTAGTGATATCGAACTTATCGGAAAGAAACGGTCTTACGCCTCTAAGTTGGAAGATACATTTTCCGCCGTCCATAACCGTTATCTCGTCTTGGCTCATAAGGTCTTTCCCGGTTTTTTGATAATTTAGTCCAAAAGACTTCTGATTTGACCTCGTTTCCGATGTGTTATATAGATCTATCGTTTCCTTTCCAAGTGTTTCAGAGAGTTCTTTAAGCGTTGTTTTCTCCTTGCCGCCTAAGAATAGGGTAGAGTCGCAGTTTCCTATAATTGTATCGGCGTGATCCTTGTAAATAGCTTTTAGCTGAGATTGAGCTTGTAAGATAATGCTTGCGGAAATCTCCCTTGACCTTATTGTTGCAATCAGCTTTTCAAACTTTGGAATTAAGCCGATATTTGCAAATTCGTCTAGCAAACACCTAACATGGACAGGAAGCCTACCGCCATACACATCATCTGCCTTGTCACATAAGAGGTTAAAGAGCTGAGAGTACATAATTGACACAACAAAGTTAAAGGTGTCGTCCGTATCGGAGATAATGACAAATAGTGCCGACTTTCTATCTCCGAGCATATCAAGCTCTAACTCGTCCTCGCTCATGAGTTCTCTTAACTCTTCTATATCGAATGGAGCAAGCCTTGCACCGCACGAAATCAATATACTCTTAGCTGTTTTTCCCGCCGCAAGCTTATATTTTTTGTATTGCTTTACCGCAAAGTGAGCTGGATGTCGCTTTTCCAATGCTTCAAAGAGCCTGTCGATAGGATTCATATAGGTTTCGTCATCTTCCCGGACTTCTGAAGCGTCAATCATATCAAGGAGCGTTTTGAAGTTTTTTTCTTCCTTCGGAGCTTCGTAAAATATATACCCGATTAGTGCCGTGTAATATAATTTTTCTGCTTTAACCCAAAAATCTTCGCCCGCTTTTTCTCCCTCGCCCTTAGTGTTGGCGATAATGGTCTGTACCAGTTTCAATATATCTTTTTCGCTTTTCAGATAGGCAAAGGGATTGTATTTCATACTTTTCTTGAAGTTTATGGTATTTAGAATTTTTATATCGTAACCGCTATCTTCAAGCATTTTTCCGCACTCCAACACAAGAGTTCCTTTTGGATCGGTAACTACATAAGATGAGTGCATTTGCATGAGATTCGGTTTTACAAAAAATCTTGTTTTACCACTGCCGGAGCCACCAATTACCAAGATATTTTTATTTCTTGCGTACTTGGGATTCTTTGGTCTTGAGTTCATTGTAATTCGTTCCGTTTGAGTGAGTAAGGCATTGTTCTCAAACTTTTCGTCAATATACGGCTGAATGTCTTTAGGAACGCCCCATCTGGCAGAGCCGTATTCTCTGCCTTCTCGGAACTTCTTTGCCTTTTTTCCTTTGGTATAGACAATGAATTTTATGACTGCTGCCACAAGAAGTCCTACAAGCAAATCGTTCGGATTGATACTCGGCTTGTAGCTCATAGTGCCGATTTCAAGAATTGCTTTCATTATTCTGTCGATGATATCGCCACCGACATAGGCTCTTACATGGCTTGAGAAGATATTTCCGAAATAGAAAAAGGCAAGATAGGGTATGTTTTGTTTGAGTATCTTAGCCCAGTCTTGCCTTTGAAAAAGCTCCTTTATGTCCGTCTGTATCTTCTTAATCACCTTTTGCACCACCTCCAATCAAAAAGAGTAGAAAACTTCTACCCTTTGGCGTAATCAAGGTCTGAAAACCGACCATGTCATTTTTATTGTTAAACCATTCCTTTACCTCGAAGTAGCCTTTATTCTTATCTGCATAAGGAAGTAGTCTATTCCGCTTATCTCTATACAGAAAGCCGTTATCAAGAAGAAAGTTTACAAACTTCTTCTGTGGAATATGAAGCTCTTTTGCGGTATTTCTAATATTCATCAGAAGATTTTTATCCACCAGTTTGTCAAAATACTGTGCTTTAGGCTTAAGTTCATCAATTTTCCGGTCCTTTTCATGCATAAGCCTCTCGGCAAGCAGGACTGCACTTGCGAGTATTTCCTCATTTGATTTTGTTTCTTGATTTTTGATGTATCCTCCGTGCTTTCTAATACTCGGCAAGACTTCTTTTGTAACCCATCTCTTAAATTCCTTTGCTTGCGGAAGCTTAGAAGAGAGAATTAACGAATAAAGTCCGGACTCGTTGATAATGATAGTTGCTTGTCCTCCACCCAAGGGGTGAACGAATCGTTCAGTCCTTTTATCCTCGACATCCACATGATCTCTGATTGCTTTATGAGGATTGGTATAACCCAGCATTTCCGCTATTTCTCTCCCTATAAAGAAAAACTCACCGTTTTTTTCTATGACAGTGAGTTTTCCAAAGGTCTGGTTTGAAAATATTTGTATTTGATTATTATTCATAGACTTTGCTCCTTTTGCTTATTCCTTACTTTCTCCTTGGAGATAGTGCCTTTTGCCATATCTCTAAACTTATCAATAGTCTTTTTTATAGATTCCTTTTGTTTTTCTTTCTTCTCAACGGTAGATAGGGTATTTCTAAAGGCTTTTTCCATGACCGCCAAGTCTTTAGCTTGAAAAAACACAGTGTAATTCCCGGTTTCCTTATCTTTCATAACAGAAAACTTTACTCCGTGTTTGTTTAGCTCTTTTTTCAGTTCTTTTAATTCGCCGTCTTTAACACTCAGCTCCTCAAGCTGTCCTTTTTTCACCATATCTTTTAACTTTACTTCGCTTGAATTATCCTTTAAGTGCTGTTCAAGGCTCATTTTCCCGTTATCCAGCTTCTTGATGAGTACATCTAAAAACTTTTTTACATCTTGGGCTATTTCCTTAACCCCTTGGACAGTCAGGCTCAATGTCTTTCGGCTGACTTCTTCATTTATCAAAATTACACCTCCATTCCTAAGAGCAGCGATTTAGCTTCTCTTATTTTTTCTTTTGCGATTTGCTTTCGGTAATCTTCTCCTACTACCATCACAGGAACGCACATTTCAAGCACTCTTGAGTAAATCCGTTTGTATTCAAAGCTCGATTCCGTGTTGTTTATCTCTTCAAGAGGGAGATTCGTTGTAATAATCGTTGGCTTGCTTCCAAGACACCTTGAGTTAATCACATTGTAGACTTGCTCCAAAGCGTAACTTGTATTCCGCTCAATACCCAAATCGTCGAGTATCAGCAATGGAACACTCGCAAGTCTTTCGATGTATTTGTTTTTATCTAAGTCGAAGCCACCTTGTTGTAGGTCGTTGATTATCTGGGAAAGGTTTCGCATTAAGACTCTCTCCTTGAAAGTTTCAATGACCGCATTGGCTATAGCAGAGGCAAGAAAACTTTTGCCGGTGCCTACCGTTCCGTAAAAGAGTAGACCGATGTTTTTTCTTTTCATCTCTTGATAATTCTCTACATAGTTTTTACTGGCAATATAGGCGTTTGAAGTCTTATCGTAAAAGTCCTCCAGCTTGTAGCCGTACTGAATGCACGATATAAAGCACATTTCTTTAAGATTCGCTATGTGTTGTCTTTCCTCTCTTTGTTTTTTTCTCTCGTTCTCCTCTCGTTCACACCTACACTGGTTTCTTGAGATGAATTTTTGATTTAAGACTTCGATTAAATTGCCATCAAGCCTTTCATTGCATTTCTTGCAGTAAATGTGTCCGTCTTTTTCATAGCTCTCATCAGGATTGTACGAATAATTAATCCCACTTATTTTTGCTACTGCTTTTTCCATTCTCATAAATGTTCTCCTTTGTCGTATTCCTCAATAGTAGGAATTACGCTCTTTTTCTCATTTCCTTTATCTTTCAAATACCAAGATAGGATTGTTGCTGCATGATCCTCATAGCCTTTACCTGTAGATTTGATATAGGCTGACAAACGCTCGATGTAGTTTTCTAACTGATAAGGGATTTCTTTTCTTAAACTTTCCAACTCTTTATCCGATAAAAAGACATTTTGAAAAATGCCGAAAGTTTTTTTGCCCCTCAAATTATTCTTACTCTTATCAGTATTTCTAAGATTATTATTAGTTCCGTGTAGATTATTCACTTCTTGATGTGTAGCTTCTACATCTCTGGTGTGTAAATTCTTCACTTCTGATGTGTAATTTTTACACTCGGAATCAATGTCCGACATAAAATCTTTGACATAGATTATGTTCGGTTTCCCTAAACCTTGTCTTTTCTTTTCGATAAGACCAATTCCCCCGGTATTTGCGTCAAGCTCTGCCATAATCTTCACGGCAGTTTTATTGGAACAACCGAATTTCTCCTGTATTTCCTCAAGCGTGAAGATGATATAGACTCTGCCATGTTCATCAATCCAACCTTTTTTAAGCGAAAGCGTAATCCTATGAAAGAAGAGTGCATATAGAATTTTTGCATCACTGGATAGAGCCTTAAATTTCGGCTCCTCGAAGAACACATGAGGAATCCGATAAAAAAGAAATCTTTCCGCTTCACGATTATAAAAATAGTCAAAGCCCATAAAACACCTCCTCTCATTTGGGCATAAAAAAAGCGACTAGATTTTTTATTTTCTAATCGCTCTAATTTGTTCCGTATTCAATTTTAAGAAACGAGGGGAAGGATTGATGTGCTGCTTAGAATTATCCTAAAAATCCGGTCAAAAATCCTAAAATAACTCTAAGCAACACACCAATTTTCGAATTTCGTACTTTGTGGAAGCTCTGAAACCCTTTTGGTTACTGCGTTTTTCCCCTTTAGCATTATTATGACATCCTCCCCAGCGGCAGGGTCAAGGAATTTCAGAGAAGCTAAATTCTTCTGAAACTGTGTCAGTTTTTTGTCGCGCTCTTTTATGGCGCCAATTGCCATGATCTCTTGAAATTCTTCGTTTAGGGCATCCATAAAAAGAGGGTCGATGACTTTGTGAATGTTCTCGATAGAGGTGTAGTGCATGCCACCCGCGCGTCGGCTTTCGGGGTTGAGTGTGCTTTCGAATACCGCGCCGAAAATGGTTGGGCTGATGTTGCTCCAGTTGAAACTCGCACTGGCTTTGTTGAGAATGATATCGATGATTTCGGAGTTCATGAAAGGGATAACAATATCGTCATTCTCGAACAATCCACCGTTGACGTACGGAAAAGCGGCTAAATCATCTTCGAGGTAAAGCTCAGCTCTTTCTTCAGTTGTTAGGTCGAGAACCCTAAAGAGATCAAGGAGGGCTTTTCTGAACATGGATGGATTGGATTCAAACGGTCGCAGATAGTCCTGGAACATGTTGTGTTTGCCAAAAATACCAGAATCTTCAGCGTAGAAACAAAAAACCAAACGGACACACAAGATGTTCAGATTTCTTAAGGTTTGGGGGTCATCGGGGTTGCGGTATTGTTTGTGCAGGGCGTCGTAAAGCACGCCAACCAATTCGCCTGCCTGAAGGGAGACTTCGGTTTGTTTTTTGATGTTTTGGTCGCCTTCTTTGACCAAAAAGAATAATCGGTAGTAGTCGTTTTCCAGTTCGCTAAGCAAAACAATTTCAGGCTCGCCACCTGGTTTTTCCATGTCGTGGATGTGGAATTCCTGGAAGTTGCAGGTGACAATCCAGCGTGGGCGTTTGGACCAGGGCAGTTTCGCGGCGGCTTGAAAGGCTTGTTGGTAGGGGCTGAGCAAGCTGCCATCTGATTGCCGAATGGCTTTGTTCAGGTCGATGTGTCTGCCTTTTTGTTCAACAATGACATGCGTGGAGGGTATGTGGACGTCAAGATAGTTGCTTTGGTCGAGCTTGACGTGTTCTTCGAAATGAACGAATTCCTCAGGTCTTTCAATGCCAAAAATGTCTCTGAGCAGGGTTAGCCAAAAGGTCTGACTTTCGCCTTTTTCATAACCTTTGTCTTTCCAGTATTCTGAGAATCTTTTTGCCGCGCGCTGTTGTTCCGCTTTTGTTATCATAGCTCACCTTGTTAGAAATTATATCATTTGCACTGTTTATTTAATGGGGATGTCAGCGGTTTTGAGGCATTAAACACAAGTGCCACGGACGCCGACCGTGGCACTGAGTATTAGGGAGGAGAAGAAGAGAAGTCGCCTTTTCAATTTCTATATTACAATAGAGCTATCGTTGATGCTTGACGATTAACCTACGTTTGCCCTACATTCCTTTAATCAACATATCATAGAGAGCTGACCATGAGCACGGATAATAAAAACTCACAAAAAAGCCTGGAAGATTTTTTTGAGCAGGTTATAAACAAAAAAGAATTGCTTGGAGCAAGTGCGCCTGGCTTGACATTAAGTCAGTTGCTGGCTTCCTTATCAGAAGTAACCCAAGATTCGTTTAGCGATATTTACTACTATTTTAAAACCCCCATTGGTGTTTTTCGCGCGACTACTACGTCGGAATTAGTACATTCTGTTGAATTGATTGACTTGGACGCGAAAGGTTTTCGTTCTTCCAAACCCAAAATGCCTATCCAGGCGGAACTTGAGGCGCAGTATAAGGCGTATTTTGCCAAAAAGCTGAAACGCTTCGATTTGCCATTGGCGATGGATAAGCTGAGTCCTTTTACACAAAAAGTGTTGAATCTTTTGCAGGATTTACCTTTTGGTGAAATCTGTAACTATAAAGAGCTGGCTATCCAGGCTGGTAAACCAAACGCCACGCGCACAGTGGGCGGGATGATGGCGCGCAATAGCTGGCTAATCGCCATTCCATGTCACCGCGTTTTGCCGGTTTCGGGTAAAATTGGGATGTATTCGGCACCAGGTGGAGCGGATACAAAAGCGTGGTTGCTCAGGCATGAGGGCCATCGCATCGAGAATGATCAAATCATAAGAGAAAATAAAAAATGACTGAAACAGACATGAATCACCCTTTTAAATCTGGTTTTGCTGCCGTACTTGGGCGACCCAACGCCGGCAAAAGCACGCTGATGAACACACTGATGGGACAAGCCATCGCTGGCGTGAGCGCGAAGCCCCAAACCACGCGTCGCCGGCAGCTGGGTATTCTCACCAGCGACACCGCCCAAATTATCCTTGTGGATACGCCCGGTTTGCACGAGTCGAAAGACAAGCTCAGTATGGCGATTAACAGCGAGGCGATCGTTGCCATACAGGATGCTGACATCATCCTTTACATGGCGGATGCTACCAGCGCGCCTTCTGCTATGGACGGCAAATTGGCGGGTTTGATTGCGGACATGAACCCAGAAGCGAAGGTGATTTTGGCGATGAATAAGGTGGATAGTACATCAACCCAAAATTTGGCACACAATCAAGACAGTTATCAGGCTTTGTTTGCTGAAACGCCCCAAACGCTGCAGATTTCCGCTTTGCGCGCTCAAGGCGTGCATGAGCTTTTGGAGATGATAGAAAGCGTTTTGCCCGAGGGTCCGCAATATTATGATGAGGATCAGATTACTGAGGATTTTGAGCGCGATATCGCGGCGGAGATGATTCGCGCTGCCGCGATGGGCCAACTGGCAGATGAGCTGCCTTACAGCATCGCTGTTTTGGTCAACGAATACAGCGAGCGTGACGCGGACAGGGTTTACATCAACGCCACAATCTTCGTTGAGCGTGAAGCACAAAAAGGAATTGTAATCGGCAAAGGCGGGCAAAAAATCAAGCAAATCGGTACTGACGCGCGCCGTGATATTGAGGCGATGAACGGTCAAAGTGTGTTTTTGGACTTGAACGTGAAAGTAAAGAAAGACTGGAAAGATGACGAGCGCTTTCTGAGACAGTTGGGGTTAAACGATAAGAAATGACTCTTCCATTACCATGGTACGCCTATCTTATCATTGCGATTCTTTGCGCGGTGAACTGGACTGCCGCCTACTTGGAAAAAATGAAGCTGTATTATGTCACCAAACCTTTGGCTTTGATGGCGATGATTAGCTTTTTTGCCTGGTGTGGGGGCTATAAGAGCACGCTAATCCCTTTTCTAATCGGTTTATCGCTTTCGTTAATAGGCGATGTTTTATTAATTCCGCAACGCACGCGCTTTTTTCTCATGGGGATGGGCGCCTTCGCATTAGCGCATGTGGCATACATTTACGGTTTTTCTCAGTGGGCGGTTTCGTATTGGATGTATATTCCGACAGCGGTCGTTTTGGTGGTTCTGCTTCTTGTTTTTAGTTTTTATATCAAAACGCAATGTGCTGACGCAAAATTGCCCAGTTTACAAAAACATTTATTCAAGGTTTATGGGGCTCTGATTGGGATCATGGCTCTGATGGCCTGGATGTCGCTGGCACGGGAGGGATGGCTGCCCACGCCAGCGGTGATAGCTGGACTGGGTGGCAGCTTCTTTGTAGTATCGGACCTGATGATCGCACTTGGTAAGTTGGAAAAAACCATTCCAAAGCAACGCTTTTGGGTGATTGTTTGCTATCATGTCGCTCAGTTGTTCATTTTGAGCAGCGTGCTGTTGGTGAACCAGTCCGTTTAAACGCTCTAAGGTATTCTTACCCTCAACAAGCCATCTCACTTTGGTGGAATTGGCTTGAAATTCGATTCTAAATATCATAGAATAAGCCCTGAAATTGCAAAGCAATTTTACTAAAAGTGAACACTCAAGTGTGAGCCATAATAACCGCGTCAAAAATGTTGAAGTGTTTGACACTTTGTGCTTGCGGGTGTATACTTTTAGATTGTGAATATACCCAATGGGAGTAGAGAAATGGAAAGCCCAGTCGAAGAAACCAAAACTAATCAGCCTTTCAAGGCAAAACAAAAATTTGAAGGAAAGGTATTAAAGGCCTCGCTGCAAGGCGTGCTGGTTGATATTGGTTCGTCCGTACCTGCATTTCTGCATATCTCCCAGGTCGTTGACCTGAAAGATCCAAAAGCCCCTGTACAGAACCTTGAAGAACTCTTTAAAGAGGGTGACATGGTGACTGTGTGGATCAGGAAGGTCGCAAAAGACCACATCAGCCTGACCATGATTGAGCCCTTGGCTTATGAATGGCGCGATTTGAAACCTGAAATGGCCGTTAAAGGAACGGTGATTCGTCTTGAAAGCTTTGGCGCATTTGTTGAAATTGGCGCTGAACGCCCCGGACTTGTGCATGTGAGTGAACTGGCACACAGTTTCGTGCGCACGCCCCAGGAAGTTGTTAAAGTGGGCGATGAAGTTGATGTCATGATTCTTGAAGTCGATAAGCGCAAGAAGCAAATTAAACTGAGTGTCAAGGCTCTTCTGGAAGTTCCTGAAGAAGAAGTTGTTGAAGCTCCAAAACCGGGTCGCCGTGGCAAAAAAGCCAAGGTTGAGGAATATGTTGAAGAAGCCGAAGAAGTTATTCCTGATCCAACATTCATGGAAATCGCTTTGCGCCAGGCCATGGATCGCGCTGAAAAACGTAAACCGGATTTCAACGCCCGCTCCAAAAAGCATCGCGCTGCTGATGAGGACGCTGAAGATATCTTCATGCGCACTTTGAAATCCAAACAATCCGACGATTAATGATGTTCGGATTGAAGACTCTTTACAATACATTTTGAGCCTTCCGGGGAGGAGCTACTAAAAAGCCCTCCCCGTAACTTTTAAGCTATTTTGAAATTAATAACACGGAGAGATATGGGAACCAAGTTTATATTTTTTACAGGTGGTGTGTTATCTTCAGTTGGCAAGGGCGTTGCTGCCGCTTCGATAGGACGTTTGTTAAAGGCACGCGGATTTGATATTACCATTCAAAAACTTGATCCTTACCTCAATGTGGACCCAGGCACACTGAGCCCTTACCAACATGGTGAGGTCTTTGTGCTGGATGATGGCTCGGAAACAGATCTCGACCTGGGTCACTACGAGCGTTTCTGCGATTTGCGTCTCAAAAAAACCAGCACCGTTTCGGCGGGGCAAATTTATAGCGAGGTGCTCAACCGGGAACGTCGGGGCGATTACCTCGGCGGTACGATTCAGGTTATCCCGCATATTACCGGGGAAATTAAACGTCGTGTGTATCTTTTGGGGGAATCTTCCGGCGCTGAGATTGTCTTAATTGAAGTCGGTGGTACCGTTGGCGACATTGAGAGTCAGCCCTTCCTTGAAGCGATTCGTGAGATGCGCAATGAGCTTCCCAGAGAGGATTCAGCTTTTGTTCATTGTACCTGGTTACCATATCTCATGGCGACAGCAGAACTCAAAACAAAGCCCACACAACATTCCGTGCGCGAATTACGTTCAAACGGTATTTTCCCGGATATGATTTTAACCCGCAGTGACTATCCTGTTGATTACGACATCCGCCGAAAGATTGCCCAGTTCTGTGACGTGCCAGAGAAAGCTGTTGTGCCAATGGTAACAGCAGACATGCTGTATGAGATTCCGCTGGATCTTGAAGAAAACCATGTTGCTGACCTTTTACTCGCGCGTCTGGGACTTGAAGCCAGACACGAAGCCAGGTTAGACGGCTGGCGATGGATGATTAACGAACTCAAAAAGGATCGACCTGTGGCGAAAGTGGCTTTGGTCGGGAAATATGTTGAATTGCAGGATGCTTATTTGAGTGTGCGCGAGGCCTTGAAACATGCCGGTTTATTCTGCAATTTGGATATTGAAATAGACTGGGTATCGAGCGCGGATTTACCCGAAGAAGATGTGAACGAACGTCTGGCCGGTGCTGACGCGATTATTGTGCCAGGTGGATTTGGTACCCGTGGTATTGATGGCAAGATTGTCGCCACGCGATATGCCCGCGAGCATGGCGTTCCCATTTTAGGAATTTGCCTTGGTATGCAAGTGATGGCATTGGAATTCGCGCGCAACGTGATGGGCCTGACAGACGCGACATCAGCTGAGTTTGACAGTAAGACTGCTAATCCACTGATCGATTATATGCCGGAGATGAAGACCCAGGAACACATGGGTGGAACGATGCGCCTGGGATTGTACGATGTCGAACTGGCAGAGGGAAGTCTGGCCGAGCAGTGTTACCAAACCCGACACATTTCGGAGCGCCACCGCCATCGTTTTGAAGTTAATAGTGCTTATCGTGAACAATTTGAAGAGCACGGACTGAAAGTATCCGGGCAATCACCAAAGGGTGATGTTATTGAGATTTTTGAATTGGAAAATCATCCGTTCATGGTTGGAACGCAGTTTCACCCTGAATTTTTGACGCGTCCAAACCGGCCACATCCCCTGTTTGTTGGCCTTTTGCAAGCTGTTAACAAGCGACGTGGCCTTTCAACCGAAAAAATGAAATTTGGATTTGAAAACTAAGTGGCAATTCGCCGCTTTTTACTGATTTTTTAAAGAGGAAAAAAATGGAAACAACAATTGAATATATCAATGCAATGGAAATCTTAGACTCACGTGGTAACCCCACTGTGCAGGTTGAAGTCGTTCTCAGCGATGGCACCTTTGGTGTCGCTGGTGTGCCCTCTGGAGCCTCAACGGGTATCCATGAGGCGCTCGAACTGCGCGATGGCGACCCCAAACGCTATGGTGGCAAGGGTGTTTTGACCGCTGTGGACAATGTCAATTTTGAACTTGCTGAAGAACTTTATGGTTATGATGCCCTCGATCAAAAAGCGATCGATGAGCTGATGATCGAATTGGATGGCACGCCCAACAAGTCAAAATATGGCGCGAATGCTATTCTTGGCACGAGTCTGGCTGTGGCACGCGCCGCGGCTGCCGCGCAGGAAATGCCCCTTTACCGCTATATCGGTGGTGTCTTTGCGCACACTTTGCCCGTGCCTATGCTCAACATTATGAACGGTGGCGCCCACAGCAACTGGCAGAGCACGGACTTCCAGGAATTTATGGTCATGCCGCTTGGCGCGCCGAATTTCGCGGAAGGTTTGCGCTGGGGTGCTGAAATTTACCATGCCCTGAAATCGGTTTTGAAATCACACGGTCACAGCACTTTGGTTGGTGACGAGGGCGGTTTTGCTCCCGCGCTTAAGGCCAACAAGGAAGCTATCGAGCTGATTCTGGAAAGCATCGAAAAAGCCGGTTACAAACCCGGTGCTGAAGTTTGCATCGCGCTTGACCCTGCTACATCAGAAATTTACGAGGAAGAAACCGGTCTTTATAACCTGCGCAAAGAAGGTAAGAAGCTGAACTCCGAAGAAATGGTCGCTTTCTGGACCAACTGGATTGACCAATATCCTATCGTTTCAATTGAAGATGGTTTTGCTCAGGACGACTGGGAAGGCTGGAAAGCTTTTACCGCCGCGGTTGGACATCGTTTGCAAATCGTTGGCGATGACCTGCTGGTAACCAATCCCAAGCGCATTGCCCGCGGTATTGAAGAAAAAGCCGCCAACGGTCTCCTGGTGAAACTCAACCAGATCGGTACATTGACCGAGACCTTGCAAGCCATCGACATGGTGCGCTCCCACGGTTGGCGCGCGGTCTGCTCGCATCGCTCGGGCGAAACTGAAGACAGCACCATCGCTGACCTGGCTGTGGCAATGAACATGGGTCAGATCAAGACCGGCGCGCCGGCCCGCACTGATCGCCTTGCCAAATACAACCGCTTGCTTGCCATCGAACAAGAGCTGGGCAGCACCGGTAAATACGCTGGTTGGGACGCTTTGGCTTTTGACGCCAAACGCTAATTTGAACTTTGGAGAGATGGTTCGCTGGAGCCATCTCTCTTTATTTAACAAGGATTTTTAATGTCTACCACGTTTCCTTTTCAGACTCTCGAGCTTAGCCACGCGTTAGTGGCTTGCGAGCGATGCCCGCGACTGGTCGCCTGGCGCGAAGAAGTCGGACGGGTAAAGCGACGGGCTTATCTTGACGAGGATTACTGGGCGAAGCCGGTACCCGGATTTGGTGCGGCTGACGCGCGCGTCATGGTTTTAGGGTTGGCACCTGGCGCGCATGGCTCGAACCGCACGGGGCGGATGTTCACCGGTGACGCCAGCGGGGATTTCTTGTTTCCGGCACTGCATCGCGCGGGCTTTGCCAGCCAGGCATTGGCAACGGGTACCCATGATGGCTTAATTTTAAATGACTTGTATATCACGTCGGTTTGCCATTGTGTGCCACCAGCTAACAAGCCCACAAGTGAAGAAATTCGCAACTGTTCTTATTGGGTGGAGCAGGAACTGGCAGCTTTAAATCGATTAAAGGGTATTATCCTGTTGGGCAAGATTGGTCTGGATGGCTTGCTGGCATTGGAGCCGTTCAAGGCTGTCAAAAAAGCGGAGATAAAGTTTGGACATGGCGCGTTTTACGCATTGGGGGATGGTTTGCCTTGGCTTTTGTGCTCCTATCACCCCAGCCGGCAAAATACACAGACCGGTCGCTTGACGGAGCCGATGTTTGATAATATTTGGTCGCAAGTCAGGCGTTTGTTGGTTTAATGCCTGACAGGAATAGTTCTTTTCGTTTAACTTAACTCTTGTTGTGTTGTGTAGAGGCGATAGTAAGTACCACCTAAAGCCAGTAATTCTTCATGCGTGCCAGTTTCGGTGATACGGTTCTCTTCGAGCACGATGATGCGATCCGCGTTGCGCACGGTAGACAAACGATGCGCGATGATGATGGTTGTGCGCCCTTCTATGAGCTGGTCAAGCGATTCCTGGATGAGTTTTTCCGTTTCAGTATCCACTGACGAAGTGGCTTCATCCAAGATCAGGATAGGGCTGTTCTTCAGCACCGCGCGGGCGATTGAAAGGCGCTGTTGCTGGCCGCCGGAAAGTTTCACGCCACGTTCGCCGATCATCGTGTAAAAGCCATCGGGCATACGTTCGATGAATTCCAGCGCGTTGGCAACCCGGGCGGCTTCAAGCATTTCTTCTTCGCTGGCATCAGGTTTGCCAAACATGATATTGTCGCGCACACTGCCACTGAACAAGAAAACATCCTGCAAAACCATGCCCACGTTGGTGTTGAGCTCTTGCAGGCTTAAATCTCGAACGTCGATACCATCAATCATCACACGTCCGCTGATGGTGTCATAAAAGCGGGGAATGAGGCTGGCAAAGGTTGATTTGCCCACGCCGGTAGGGCCCACCAGTGCCAAAGACGTTCCAGCCGGTACCGTAATGCTGATGTCCTTGAGGACGTCTTCACCTTCAAGATAATGAAAGCTGACATGGTCAAAGCGCACTTCACCTTTAACGGGCTTGGGCAAGGGAATGGGAACTTTGGGCGAGGCGATTTCGGGTTCAACGGTAAGAATATCAGCAATGCGCTCAAAACCTGCCATGGCTTCGGTGACGGCTTCCATGGAGTTGCCCAGGGTGCGCACAGGCTGGTAAAAATTATCAAGGTAGAGAAAGAAGGCGACCAAATCCGCGATGCTTAAGGTGCCCGCGACCGCCATGCGACTCCCAAAGAAAATAACCAAAAGCTGACCGATGCCAGCCGCGAAGTCGAACATGGGGTTGTAAATCGCCATTAGCTTGAGCGCGACAAGGTTTTCTTCTTGAACGCGGTAAATGCGGTTGTCCACTTTGGCTATTTCCGCCTCTTCCTGAGCAAAAGTTTTAACTTCGCGAATGCCAGAAAGACTGTCGTTAATCACAGCATGTAAATCACCAACCGATTTTTGTCGCTTGCGAAAGGCAGGGCGGACTTTTCTGGTGTAGCCCCACAAGGCATAAATAATCAGGGGAATTGGAATGAGCGTGATGAGGGTCAGCTTCCAGTTCATGCTTAGCAGAATGGCGGTGACGGCTATGAGTGTCATGCCACTAACGATGATGTCTGGAAGAGCGTGGGAAACCATTTTTTCAAACAGACTGGTATCGTTGATAATGCGCGACATGATTTGCCCGGTTTGCCGGTCTTCGTAAAAGCGCAGCGAGAGTTTTTGAACATGGCGATAGACCAGGCTTCGCGCGTCCGAAACAGCTCCCCATCCGGCTTTGTGCGAGTAAAAAGAGCGTAAAAATTGCATAAAACCCCGCGCGATAAAGATGATGAGCGCGATGGCGGTGAGCTTGGTGATGAAATCAAGCGTGTTGGCATCCAATGGCTCGATGCTGAGGCGGTCAATGAGGGCGCGGATGATGGCGGGAATGAGTAACTGCGCGGCGACAAGCCCGAGCATGGCGACTACGGTTATGCCCAGGTGTTTAAGGTATTTTTTAGAAAGTTTAGCGAGCAGAGAGATGGGTTTAAGCATTATTTTTTCCTGTGTGTTGAATAAGGACCGTAGCGTGGTTGCCAATAAAGGGCCATTTAACCCCCCAGCTTTTTCTGAAATCATAGTCGGTCATCCAGAATAGCGCGTTTCCACCCTCAACCCAGGAGTTGATGAAACCCCAGGGTGTGTGACGACCAGGCCCGTTTTGATGCAGGGTGTCATAGGCTGCAAAGAGCATGGTATGCCCACCGGTTGCGCTCGTTTTGTTGTAGTTTTGGGGGCTTTTAGCGTAGTAGATGGGTGGGGCTTGTTTGCGTGGCCAGTAAATAGTGACCAAGGCGATAGTGTTAGCGTCATCCGCCATGTCGCGCAGTTCTTCGGGGTTGAGGTGAAGGAACTTGGCTTTGACTGGCAGTTTGTGTTTTTTGGCGAGGTAATTGACATAACGCGCCTGCATGCGGGGCGTTACAGCCCATTTTGGAAAAACACGGAATATCCGTCCGCGCCACCAAAGCCGGTTGGTTTCTTCAATCAGATCTTCAGGCTTGAAACAGGCATCACACAGCATTTGCAAAGCCGCTGAGATGGCATGAAGGGTACAATCGTTTCCCTTTTGCAGGGTTTGGAAACGCGCGAGTTGCTCTTCCGGCATGGCGCGATAACTTGCAGATTTCATAGTCCAATTTTACTTGCTCGGGCTTGTTTAGTGAGTCATATTGACATAAAACTGAGCAAGCGGTACACTAACCCTAACGAAAAATGATCAAAGAAGCCCGAATGCCCGGATGCGTGGGCGTAAAGGTGGAAGCTGGTGAGAGTCCAGCGCTGTACCGCAACTGTAAGCCTTAACGGCAAGCCAGATGACCTGCTTTGATCTAAGACCCAATTCAACCTTCTCGGATTAAGGAGGTGGTCGATGAGCGTGATTTACTCAAGCCCCTTCATATCCGTTGGAGGGGTTTATCTTTTTCTAAGGAGATTTGAGTGAAGAAAGTATTGTTAGTTGTTATTCTGGGAACCTTGCTTTTTGGAGCGGCTTGTGCGCCAGTTAAGGAACCCACCGTCGCAGAAGCGCCCGAAGCTGTTTTGACACCTGGAACCGAAGTTGAAGCGCAAGATTCGCAACCAGAAGAAAAAGCGGCTGAAACGGTCGAGCCCGAACCGGTTGAGACTGAATCTGTCCTGACCGTGGCGGCTGAACAGGTCACGATTGACTATGCCCAGAACTTTACACTTGAGTATCGCGAAGGCTACAAATTGCTCACCGTGACCATGCCCTGGGCTGGCGCGGAACAGAGCTTTAGTTATGCTTTGGTGCCTCAGGAGAATGTAGGTCTGGTTGATGTAGGGAATGCAGTGGTTATTCCAACCCCCATCGACAGCATCATCACCTTCTCAACGACTTATTATCCTTTCCTTGAGCAAATTGGTCAGCTTGAAAGCATTGTCGCGGTTGATACCGCTATGTACAGCTACAACCAGGATATCCGCAACTGGGTTGAGGGTGGTATGATCAAGGAAGTTGGCGGTGGCGGTAGTATGGCACCGTTGGATGTGGAAGCAGTAGTTGAGCTGGATGCTGATGTGATTATGGCATCTGCCAGTGGTGTGCCTGAGTACGATGTGCACCCGCAACTGCTTGAAGCTGGCGAACCCGTCGTATTGAATTCCGATTATCTCGAACCCAATCCGCTTGGCCGCGCGGAATGGGGCAAATTCATTGCCGCTTTTTATAACAAAGAAGTCGAAGCTGGCAAGCTCTTCGATGAAATGGTGGCGCGCTACGAAGAAGCTAAGCTGAAAGTAGTTGCCATTTCTAACCGACCCACCGTGTTCTTAAATACCGCCTGGGAAGACAGCTGGAGCGTTCCTCAGAAAGACAGTTATGTGGGCGTTTTGTTGCAGGATGCAGGCGCGAACTATTTGTTTGCCAATGAAGAAGGCATGGGTTCTTCGTACCTTGATTTTGAAACGATTCTTGATGTGGCTAAAGACGCTGAGTTTTGGCTCAATCCTGGCATGGCTACTGATTTAGCCAGCTTGGTCGCCATGGACGCGCGCTATGCTGATTTCGCTGCGTATGGAGCTGGTAATGTTTATAACACCACCGCCAGAGTGAATGATTTTGGCGGCTCTGATTACTACGAAAGTGGCGTTGCCAATCCCGATAAGATCTTGATGGATCTGATTGAAATTCTCCATCCGGGCTTGTTGGAAGGCTATGAGCTTTATTATTACAAGCAATTAGACTAAACCCATAGGGCAGGCAGGGCAATCAGTATGCAAAAATCGGTACACACGAAACCCGTTTTCAGAAGGCGTTTATCAGCCAAAACCTGGCTGACTCTTTTACTGATTGCCCTGCCGTTTGTTTTTATGCTGAGCCTGTTGATCGGCTCAGTAGATATTCCGCTTAATAGTATAGCAGATATTATTTTTAATCCTGACCGGGTAAAGCCCAGTTGGGTTTATATTTTCAGGAATTATCGTTTGGTTAAATCGATTGCCGCGGTGCTTTCGGGCATGGCGTTGGGTGTGGCGGGTTTGCAAATGCAAACGCTGTTTCGCAATCCGCTGGCTGACCCGTTTATTTTAGGCATCAACTCCGGCGCGAGCCTGGGTGTGGCCTTGGTTGTGCTGGGCACGGGGGTGCTGGGTGGCGCGTTTCTATCGGGTTTGACCACATTAGGAGATGTTTCCCTGGCTGTGGCGGCATCGATTGGCGCGGGGCTCGTTTTGGGTTTGATTTTGTTGGTCAGTCGCTGGGTGCGCAACGTGACGACATTGCTGATCCTGGGTTTAATGTTCGGCTACGCTACCAGTGCTTTGGTGAGCCTTTTGATTTACTTTAGCCGCCCTGAGCGTGTGCAGGCTTTTACGATTTGGGGTTATGGTTCTTTTGGCGGTGTCACCTGGAACCAGTTGCGGGTGATGGCACCGGTCATTTTAATCGGGATTGGTCTGGTGATGTTTTTGCCAAAGGCGCTCAATGCTTTGCTTTTGGGCGAGGATTATGCCAAAACGATGGGCTTGAATGTGAAGAAAACCCGCATCATGGTTTTAGTCAGCTCTTCGCTCCTGGCAGGAACGGTGACGGCATTCGCTGGCCCGATTGGCTTTTTGGGCATCGCTGTGCCGCATATCGCGCGCAATTTATTGCGCACTTCCGACCATAAAAAACTGATTCCCGCCACCTTGCTTTTGGGAGCGATTGTGGCTCTCCTCGCGGATATGATTTCGCAACTTCCGGGCAGTCATTATATCGTGCCCTTGAACGTGGTCACGTCCATCTTTGGCGCGCCATTCGTGATATGGGTAATTTTGAGACAAAGGCGAGGTGAGACATCGTTCGTGGTTTAAACGCGCCAGTCTTAGTAGCCAATAACCTTGATATTGGCTATAAAAGAGGCCATCAGATTGAAAAAGTGGTCAGCTACGGGTTGAATTTGGAACTTCATCCTGGTGAGCTGATTTGTTTGGTGGGTCCGAACGGTTCGGGCAAGTCAACGCTCTTGCGCACGATCACCGGTTTGCAAAAAGCTTTGACGGGTGAAGTCCTGCTGCATGGCAATCCAATCGAAAGCTACGATAATAAGGCTTTGGCGAAGGTCATCAGCGTGGTTTTAACCACACCCATCCAGGTTGGCGCGATGCGTGCCTATGACCTGGTGGGCTTGGGGCGTTTTCCGTTTACCGATATGTTCGACCAAATGCGCGAAGAAGACCACAAGGTAGTGCGAACCGCGCTGGAAATGGCGGGTGCCACGCCACTGGCGGAGCGTTTTGTGCATACGCTTAGCGATGGCGAACGTCAGAAAGTAATGATCGCGCGTGCTTTGGCGCAGGAACCATCCCTTTTGATGCTTGATGAGCCGACCGCTTTTTTGGACCTGCCCGGACGGGTTTCAGTAATGCAACTTTTGCGTGATTTGGCACACGGCCACGACAAAGCCATTTTGACTTCCACACATGACCTGGATTTGGCGATGCGCATCGCGGACCGCGTGTGGCTGATGGGCAGAAACGGTGAGTTTTTGCAAGGCGCGCCGGAGGATTTGGCGCTGGATGGCAGCTTCAGCAACGTTTTTTCCATTGGCAAGGTTCAATTTGATGCCTATACAGGTCAGTTTGCAATGAATGGCAATCCAACGCGGAAAGTTTTATTAAAAGCGGATGGGCTCAACCGCATTTGGGCTGAGAAAGCGCTAAACCGTGCTGGATTTTCTGTGGATGATGAGGCAGAGGCTCAGGTTGAGGTTGTCGAAAATGCCTGGCGCTTGACTTATCAGCAGAAACAGGAAAGTTATGAAAACCTTTATGATTTGCTGCAAACGATGAGAAATATGGATTTCGACAGGAACTGAGCAATGGGTGATGTGACTCGGAATTTTAGGTTTTTTATTGTCCATGGTCAGGAGACCATGGACGAACGCGATGACGAACGCGGTCTTGCTGATTGCGACGTTGCGAATGTGGTGCTGTACACTAATAACAAGTCGCGCGGTGGGGACACCGGCGACATATGGACAAGTTCTTTCGTGGTCTCCTGACCACGAAAAACACATTTTGAAAAAAGAATGATTGAACAGGAGTTATGACCCTTGATTATCCCAACTATCCCACCCTTTGATGAAAAAGCTGCTGAGGCAGCGCAAGCCCGCCAGGCTATGCTAACCAAGCCCTTGGGCTCACTCGGTAAATTAGAACAGCTTGCTGTGCGCCTGGCAGGTATGACGGGCAAAGTGCGCCCGCGTTTTGAAAAGAAAGCACACATCATTATGGCTGCCGATCATGGCATCGCCAAAGAAGGCGTGAGCGCTTTTCCGCAGGAAGTGACCCCGCAAATGGTTTTGAACTTCCTGACCGGTGGCGCGGCGGTAAACGTTTTCGCGCGCATGGCTAAAGCTGAGTTGACCGTGGTGGATATCGGTGTGGCTTATGATTTTGGTGGTGTGGAAGGCTTGCTTGACCGCAAAATCGCCATGGGCACACAAAACATGCTGCATGGGCCCGCCATGACCCGCGAGCAGGCGGAACAATCCATTCAAATTGGCATGGACGTTGCCAACAATGTCATCGATAACGGCGCGCAGTTGCTGGGTATCGGCGAGGTGGGCATCGGCAACACCACGCCCAGCGCGACGATTATTGCCATGCTTTCCGGAAAGCCGGTCGCGGAAGTGACCAGTCGTGGTACGGGTTTGGATGACCCCGGTTTAGCGCGCAAAATCAAAGTGATTGAGGCGGTCATTGAGCGTCATAAAGACGACTGTGGTGACCCCATCGCGATGCTGGCCAATGTGGGCGGTTTCGAACTGGGCGGTATGGCTGGCGTTGTGCTGGCGGCGGCAAGCCGGCGTGTTCCAGTGGTCATTGATGGCTACATCGCTGGCGCGGCGGCGCTGATCGCGATTGGGCTGGCACCGGAAGCGCAAAAATATCTCATCGCATCGCACGAATCTGCTGAACCCGGGGCGGAAATCTGCACCCAGCTTTTGGGTTTGGAAGCTCTGTTTGACCTGAATTTCAGACTGGGCGAAGGCACCGGATCCGTTCTGGCTTTTCAGTTGGTTGAAGCTGCCGCGCGCATTCAAGACGAAATGGCGACCTTTGCTGAAGCAGGTGTTGACGAGAAACTATGAAATCCTTGCTTGTCGCCATCAGTTTTCTGACCACTATTCCCGTGCCACAAATCGGTGAAAACGACTCCAACCTGCTTGGGCGAAGCACCGCGTGGTTCCCCTTAGTGGGTTTGCTGATTGGCGGTCTGGTCGCTGGCGCTTATTACGGATTAAGTTTTATCTTTCCTGTGCCGGTTGTAGCGGTGTTTGCCACAATACTCTGGGTGGCTTTGACCGGTGGCTTGCATTTGGATGGACTGGCGGATAGCTTTGATGGGCTTATTCCATCTGTTCCGCGTGAAAAAAGGTTGAGCATCTTAAAGGATGTTCATCTTGGCGCGTTTGGTGTAACTGGTCTTGTTCTAACACTCATCGCCAAAGTGGTTTTACTGTTCAGCTTGCCTAAAGAACAGCTTTTTTTCGCGATACCTCTGGCGGCAGTCATGGGACGTTGGGCTTTGGTGTTAGCCGCTCTGCAACCCTCAGCGAGGCCGGGTGGTTTGGGCGACATGACCAAACAAGGCATGCGCAAATACAGCTGGCTCCTGGCATTGCTTCAACTCTTGCTCATGTTGGGCCTTGCAGTTTACTTTGGCAGATGGCAGGCTCTCATCGCAGTGGGTGTAGCTCATTTGCTATTATTATGGGTTTTTGTGAGCGCGCGCAAAAAGCTGGGCGGGCTTACCGGTGACATCTTTGGTTTAGGCGCCGAACTGAGCGAATTAGCTGTTTTAAGCGTCTTTTGCCTGACTGTATTTTGAGGTTTTATGGAGAACATTAATTTTCGTATAGGAACGACATCATACATTATTCCCGATGATATTATCCCCAACGTGCGCTATCTGGGTGGCAAGGTGGATGATATCGAGCTGGTTTTGTTTGAGGTGGATGATGGTCCGAGCAACTTGCTGACCCCCGCGCAACAGGCGGCGCTGGCATCGCTGGCGCAGCAGAATGGCATGACTTACACCGTGCATTTGCCCCTGGATTTGAACCTGGCTGAAGATGCCAACTTGCGGGATGTGTCTTTTATCAAAGCAAAAAAGGCGATTGATTGCACCCTGGGACTCGAGCCCTGGGCTTACGTTTTGCACCTTGAAGGCCGCGAACGTTTGGCGGGCAAACAGAGCAAGGCGGAATGGCTGAAAAAGGCCGAACTCTCGCTCAATCAGCTTAGCGAATGGGTTGGCGACACGCGGCTTTTGGCGATTGAGAACGTCGATCATTATCCGATTGATTTTATCGATGATGTTTTTGAGGAAAATACGTTTAGCCGATGCATTGATATCGGGCATCTTTGGCTCGAGGGGCACGACGCGGTAGCCTATCTTGAAAAGCACATTCACCGCGCCAGGGTTTTGCATATCCATGGCGTGGCAGAGCGCGATCACAAATCGTTGAAGCATGTTGAGCTTGAAGAGCTCAAACGCGTGATGAATGTCATCCATCAGTCGGGTTTTGATGGCGTGATGACCATAGAAGTCTTCAATGATGAGGACTTGCGTGGCTCAATAGAGCAGCTTAATCTCACGCTGGCGCAGTTGGGGCTCAGCTGGCAGACTCAATCGGGCGAAAGTGCCAAACCTGCCAAATACCATCGTGATCTTTATGAAAGCATGAGCTGACCATGAGCGCGAAAAAAGAGTTTGTATTGGTTCTGGGTGGCGCGCGCAGTGGCAAATCGGACTGGGCGCAAAGTCAGCTTGAAGCCCAGGCGCGAGACGTGCTTTTTGTGGCAACGGCTACCGCGGGCGATGAGGAAATGCGAAGCCGCATTCAAAAACACCGCGCCAACCGACCCGCGCGCTGGAAAACGCTTGAAGCCCAGCGGCATGTGGGGCAGGCGATTGTAGCAACCAAGCCAAAGGACTGGGTTTTGCTGGATTGTGTCACCATGCTGGCAAGCAATGTTTTGTTCAGTTTGCCCGATCCCGTTATCGAGGCGGATTACCAGGAAGCGATGCGGGCAGAGATTGAGGCTTTGATTGATGCCTGGCAGGAGCAGGACGCGAGCTGGATGCTCATCTCCAATGAGGTCGGTTTGGGGCTCGTGCCGCCTAACGCGCTATCGCGTTACTATCGTGATGAGTTAGGGCGGGCTAATCAGCGTCTGGCAAAAGCCGCTACGAAGGTTGTCTTCATGGTGGCGGGCATTCCGATGGTGATCAAAGACAGCGACGAATAATAATAGTGCTTATCCACTCTTTAAAAACATAAATCCCCAGAGTTTTATGCCGGGGATTTGTGTTTTTAGCTAAATCTATTTAAAATATCTTGTTCAACAAAGGCTCAAAGAAGAGCGCGATGGTGACGACAACAATCAACAGCGTGATGCCGATCGCCAGGATGTTGGTCAGTTTGGAGTTGGTGTATTTACCCATAATATCTTTGCTGTTAGCGAGTTTAAGCACCAGGATGAGTAAAACGGGCAAGAGCATGGCGTTCAGGGTTTGCGAAAGGATCATCATCTGGAAGAGCGGCGCGTTTGGAATGAGCACCACGAGCGAACTGATCGCCATAATGGCAATGAGCATGCCGTAAAACACAGGCGCTTCTTTCACCTTGCGGTTGAGGCCGCGTTCAAAGCCGTATGCCTCGCAAAAGGCGTAGGTTGTTGCCAGGGGCAATACCGAGACAGCCAGCAATGACGCGCCCAGGAGCCCGACCGAGAACAATATGCTTGAAGCTTCCCCAGCCAATGGCTGCAGTGCCATGGCGGCGTCTTTGGCATCGTTCACCGCGACACCCTTAACAAAAAGCGTGGCCGCGGTAACGATGAGGATAAAGGCTGAGATAATATTTCCCCAGGCTGAACCAAAACTGACATCGAGGCGCGTGTACTTGTACTCTTTCATGTCCACACCGCGGTCAGCTACCGAAGCTTGCAGGTAGTAAACAGCCCAGGGGGTAATGGTGGTGCCGATGACGGCTAACATCGTGACCAGAAAATCACCACTAAACTCAATTTGCGGGCGGATGAGGGCTTGTCCGATGGCCACCCAGTCCGGTTTTACGGTGAAAACAGCCACGACATAACTGAGTGAGGCCAGACATAAAATCAAGAGCACACGCTCAACATATTTGTATTCCGCTTTGAGAACGATAAGGGTCATCACGACCGCGGCAATCGGCACGCTGATGTAACGACTGATGCCAAAGAGTTCACCCGCGGCGGCAACACCCGCGAATTGGGCGATGGTGGTGGCAAGGTTGGCAATGATTAACAGCAACATGGCCAGAGTGGAAATCTTCACGCCAAAGCGTTCGCGGATAAGGTCCGCGGTGCCTTTGCCAGTCACCGCGCCCATACGGGCTGCCATTTCCAGAATGACGACTTCGCCAATCGTGATCACGAGGATGACCCAAATCAGCTTGTAGCCATAAGTCGCGCCAGCGGCTGAATAAGTGGCAATTCCTGGCGCGTCGTTATCAGCGCTGGCGGTAATTAATCCCGGACCGAGAATGGTGAGCAGGAAAATGAACTTGCTTAGCCAAACAGGACGGTTTTTTTTGATGGTATCTTTCATGGTTTACTCACTTTCCAGCGAAGCGCGGGATACGTTTTTTCCACGCGGTGGGCAAGACGGTATCCAGCGCGTCGTCAACCGTGACGATGCCTAACATTTTATGGGTTTCAGGGTCAATGACCGGGATAGCCATGAGATCATATTTCGCCACTAAATAAGCGGTTTCGTTTTGGTGGGTCAGGGGTTTTACATGCACAACGTCATCGTCGGCCCAATCATGGAGGGGCTTTTCAAGTGGCGCGGTAACAAGGTCGCGCAGGCTTACCACGCCTTCCAGCCTCTCTTCATTATCCAAAATGTAGAGATAGTACATGAACTCGTCTTCTTTGGCTTCTTCGGATGTGCGCAGGTGGGTGAGCGCTTGCTCCACGTTGAATTCACCCGGAACCCAGGCAAACTCGGTGGTCATGATGCCACCCGCGCTGTTTTCGGGATAGGCTAAGAGTTGACGTATTTCAATCTCATCTTCATCTTCCATGAGACTGAGCAGTTGCTCGGAGCGTTCGTCATCCAGCTCTGCCAGGAGGTCCGCGGCTTCATCGGGATCCATCTCCTCAAGCACGTCCGCGGCGCGTTCAGGGTCCATGGCGGCCAGGACGGCTTGTTGTACTTCAAATGAGCTTTGCTCGAGTGTATCGGCAAGGATCTCATCATCAAAGCCCTGCAGCAAGGCTTTACTGGTATGGTGATCTAAGTCATCAAGAATGGCAGCAATGTCCACTGGTTCCATTTGCACCAGGCGTTCCTGGGAAACTTTTAGGCGTAAAGGGTCGTCGTGTTCAATGCTGGCAACGTCTTCCCAGGCGATGATCTGGCTTGTGAGCTTGAAGTTAAATGTTTTGGCAAGGAATTTGGCGGCTGTGTCCACACCCAGGCGACGCAATAATCCGCGCACGCCAACATCCACACCCGTTACCAAAAACTGTTGGTTCTTGCGTGCAAGGACTACATCGTTAACGCGCACCAGGCGTTTGCCTTCGGTGTCGACAATTTGCTGGTCGAGCACACGTTTTCTGAGGTGTAATTCATGACCATGAGGCTGATATTCAGAAAGTTCGCGCTGGTCAACGCTTAGCGCGATAGTTGGCCAAAGCGTGGCAATGTGCTCACCTTTGATCAGGCGCACGTCGCCTTTACTTTTTTTAAGCAAAATAGCGTCTATGGGAGGCATGGCCTGGTCGGTGTGGCTAACGAGGATATCTTCCACATGACCGACGACATGCCCAAATGCATCCCAGACCTTCTGGTTGAGTAAGTTGCTTAAATAAATCATAAGTCACCTCTTAATATATATGTATTTGTGGAAGAAAACCACGGCCGTTGCTATTCCCCTGTAAACCAACCGTGGAAAGGAGGCTTACAGCGGATTAGCAAATACTTGCAGGGTCTGGCGTGTCGTCAGAGCTGATGGTCTCGCTTCCGCTTAGTGTTAGTGTTTCCATAAAAATACGCATAACAATCCTAGTATACCATAAGCGACGGTAGGAATGATTTTTAACTGTCAGAGTGTCAGAGCAAAATGATAATGTCCTAAAGTAGCAAAGTAGAAATGTCCTAATTAAGATTAGGAGCTATGAACAGGAGGCTACGCGCCTATCGATTTCCTAAACCTACCTTTTATACTTGGCACTCGCCCGAAAAGCTTGCTAATTCTAAGGGCGGGTTACCATACGCCTGAAACCAGTGAGTAGAACAAGATTATGTGCCTGACGCACGTAAATCAAGATTGAAAATGGTCTATTTCCGGACCATTTTCAATCCGACGAAAACAATACTAATAGGTATCAAAAGGGCTACGTTACATACCACACCAAACTTTATTAGAATTGAATTGCCTCTTTGTGACTGCTAAGGAAAATTAGACACACAACGGAACCCGGGAGCACCGTAGTCGAAATCACTGGGATTTTTGCCAAATTTGTAAGCAGTGCGCAAGTGGACCCAAGTATTGATCCAACAGCCGCCACGAAGCACTTTTTCAGTTCCGCTGGCAGGGCCTTTTGGGTTGGCATAAGGACTAGACGAATAATAGGTGCTTGAATACCAATCGTTGACCCACTCCCACACATTTCCAGCCATGTCCAGTGCACCATATTCACTAGCACCATCCGGGTAGCTTCCTACCTCAATGGTATCACCTACGCAAAATACACCAGTTGAGTTAATTTGTGAGTTAGCCAGGTTGCAGTTCGGTTCGCCATCCCCCCACGGGTAAGCACGAGGACTGGTGCCACGAGCGGCTTTCTCCCACTGTGCTTCGGTTGGAAGACTCTTACCAACCCAAGCGCAATAATCTTCCGCGCTGTACCAATCCACATACATTACTGGGTAGTTGGCGTATTCTGGATTGCCATAATAGGAAGGCCGCGTCCACGAGGCTGAGGAGCCTGGAGCATTGCATGCCCCAGCAGCCACACATTGAGCATATTGTGCATTGGTCACTTCTGTCTGATCTATGTAATATGCATCCAAGTAAACCGTATGCAGGGGAAGTTCAAAATCCCAGCAGGAAAATCCTCCATTATGATTTGGGTTGCAGCCCATCTGGAACTCACCCGCCGGAACAAACACCATTTCGCTGGGGTTTACGGCTTGAGCCTGAGCAATGACCTTTTTTAATCCAATTGCGAATACTTCATACTCATCTAGATTTAGTATTTTTTCCAGTTGGTCATGTGCCCTAAACCCAACCGGTACATCTAGTCCAGCATATAAAGTCCACCAAGGCTGCTCTAGCGGCTCCACTTCGATTTCTAGGTAAGGAGTGATCTTTACGAAAGGACCCGCAACCCCGTAAAGGTACAAATTGAAACGGGCACTAAAATAACCTTTCAAAGTCATATCGAAAGTCAAATGAGGGGGAGTAAATGTAAATGTATTCGACACTTCTGCAATCGGGTTCCAACCATCTGAATATCGGTATTGAATGCCAGCCCGCATCGAAAACTCATGTGACACTTCAGTAGAAACCCCCACTTTAACACTGCCATCCACACCCACTACCAAATCCAGCTTTGGAACAAACACAATCGGAAGCGGTCCAACCATCAATGTAATAGGAGAAAAATACTGTGTTGCAAGGATTACTTCTTCCTCAACATTGGCTAGCTCAATCTCGGTGAAAATTTCCAGGGTGTCCCTGAGTGAATTTTTATTAGTCAGCGAAAATCGTCTGACCTTGAACCCCTGCATATCCAAATAGAAAACAAACTCCATATCAAACTCAATCAATCCGTTTGCCCGGATCTGATCATTCGTGGTGGAAGGATTGTCATCTTCATCATATAAAACGACATCATCTACATTGAAATAGAATGTAAGAGGTTCATTGATTTTTGGGGGCATCATCGTAACACCAGGCAAGGCAGTGATTGAGACGACCTTTGAAGGCTGGAGAGTATCCATTACAAAAGCTGATCCATCCTGGATCGATTCTTCAAGAGTGGCTGGAACGGTGGAAAAGATCACACTTGCGCCAGTGTTAGTGATGGAAGTAACTTTTCTCAAATACCCATCTGGATCGACTGCTGAAACCCCGCTGACAATGATATCCCCAACATCCACTTGCTCAAGTTCAGAAGTCATCTGGATAAATGTAAAAGTATCGCCGTCATAAATTGCCCCATCCAAGTATTGGTTAGATAAATCTGAGAGCACAACTGTCTCAAGTGTGATAATGGGATCTGAAATTTGCAGGTCGAAATCTTGGCTACCGGTCGTATCTTCATTAATCTCGCGTTTCTCTGGATTAAATGAGACGCCAGGCAAATCAACTTGAAGTATATAAGATCCAACTGGGATATCGTCAATTGAATAATATCCATCTGCATTGGTCACAGCTTCGTAAAAAAACTGGATATTTGAATTTGGTTGGGAATCACGATTGATTATTAAAGAAGCATTACAAATCAAGGGAAAGGATATTTTATACTTGGGATTAGCAAATACTCGTATACCTGTTAATCCATTCCCATACCCATCTGTTACCCGACCATGTACAGAGAATTGTTGGCTATGTACTTTAGCTACAACAGCTTGACTATCTATCTGGAATACTGAGATAAGGATGGAAAGAATAATTAATATATTTAAGACTCTCTTTCCCATGACAACCTCCTTCAATTAGTAGATGTTTTATGGACTTAATTATACATCACTGATCTTTTTTAAACCTAATCTGTTTGGGTACAGGTGTAAGCAAATATCACAAAGCTAAACCATTAAGCTTTCGTGCAGGTAATCCAAGACGTTGCGCGCGTCGGTTTCCAAGGCGACGAAACGACGAATGAGCGCGCAAGGGTATTCAGCGCACTCGGCACAGGTTTTGCTGACCTTGTTTATGGCGCAACTACGAATGAGGCATTGGGAACAGATGTGCGAGTGGGCGGATTGGCTTTTGCACCCGTGACAGATGAGCTGGTCTGGAGAAAAGCTGATTTCTTCAAAAGAGTATTCAGCGGCAAGCCACTGTTTATGCGCGTAGTCGTTGTTTTGATTGGCTTGAAAGACGGGACAAGCCTTGCAGTCCATACCACAGTAGGAAAAATCAGACATGATACTCCTTCAGCGCGTTGGGGTCTTGATGCTTTCAGCGCGCTGTTGGATAAGGTGCAAGATGATTGCCAAAATTGTTGTTTTATTGTAAGTAAAATGTCAAGTAAAACGATTAAAACAGAAAGTCTCTAATAGTAATCTACTCAATACATGAAAAAAGAGCAGAACGAACATTGTCGTTCTGCTCACATAAACCTCATTAGATTGGGGTTGATTTAGCTGTCTTTTTTTCTCAGCCTGAGGTGCATGGGTGGGTCGACGGGGACATAGTCAACAAAACCGAGGCTTTCATAAAGGTGGCGGCCCATCACGGACGCGTCAAGGGTGATATAGTCAAAATCCATGTCTTTGGCAAGGGCGATGAGGGCTTCCATTGTCTTGCGCGCGAAGCCACGCATGCGGTACTTTTCGTAGCAAAGCATATTGGTAATACGCGCGAAGCGTTGTGTGGGGCAGCCAGGATTGTAGGCGACAACATGCGCCTGTAAAAAGCCAATCGCGGCGACTTCGCCATCGACTTCAACCAAATAACAGTGGATGTCCTGACCCAGGCGCGTTTGATAAAACGCGCGGATGTCGCGCTTGATTTCATCCAATCGTGATTCAGGCGCGGGTGTGCCAAGGGCGGCATTGAAGTCAATCCGCCCTTGAACGAGTTTTTCTAAATCTGCGTGGGTTGCGAAACGTCCGGTTATGTTCATAATATGTCCTCTCACGCCTATGATATCATGCCATAGCGTTTGAGTGCCGCATTGAGAATCATGTTGACCAGTTCGGTGTGACCGATGCCATCCGCTTCAGCTTCGATGACGATATCAGATAGTTTGGGCATGAGTCCAGGCAAGGGGTTGATTTCGAGAATGTAGGGTTTGAGGTTATCCTCTACATCCAGACGAAAATCAATGCGCGAGACGTCCAAACAGCCGGTAACACGGAAGACAGCGGCGGCAAGCCAGTTGAGCTCGTCGGTTTGGTCTTCGGTGAGTGGCGCGGGGCATAAGTATTCCAATTGGTCTGCCAGAGCGGTTTTGAGATAGTTGCCGTAAACGCCTTCAACGGTCATAGAGGGATCCAGATTGACCTCCATGGGTGGCAAAAAGGTTAAACCAGCCTGAACGCGGCGCGCGTTTTCATTGCGCGGGACACGCCAGGCAACGGGGCCAATCAGGTTACCCACCAAGCCAACGGTTACCTCGCGGCCTTTAATGAAACGTTCAACCAAGGCGGGTTGCTTGTATTTGCTGAGGATGATTTCAAGCTGTTGGCGCAGTTCGCGTTCATCGTGCACCACGGATTTGCCACTAATGCCCATACCCGTGCCTTCGCGACTGGGTTTGACAAAAAGTGGGAATCTGGAACCTTCGTCAAGAGGTTCATCAACGCGTTCAAAAACCTGAAATTCAGGTGTTGGCAAGCCATGCCAGGCGAGAATCCGTTTGGTCATAGGTTTATCGAGCGTTAAGGCGAGTGAAAGCACTTTAGAGCCGGTGTAGGGAATTTGCAGTTTCTCTAAAATGGCAGGAATTTGAGCCTCCCGCGAATCTCCAAAATGACTTTCAGCGATATTGAAACAAATATCGGGTTGATAGTGGCGGATGGAGTCGATGATGGAATTGTCGGCTTCTAAAAACTGCGCTTCGTGACCGCCTTCACGAATGGCATTACACAGGGACTCAACGGTTGACTCGGAATCGAGGTCATCCCATTGATCTTCGCTCATGCCCTCAAAAACGGGCGCGTTTGTCTTAATGTTTGCAAGAACTGCAACGCGAAATGCTTTCACTTTATTACATGCCTCCGGCACGGTTATTTTTATAAATTATAGTCCTGACTTAATCAACCTGTACTAACAAAGCATCTTCAGCTTCGGCAACTTTTACACCTCGCTCAATATTGACAAATTGCAGCATGACAATACCAGCGAGGAAGAAGACCACCAGCGAGATGATGCCATAGCGGTCGGAACCGGTGAGTTTGGTAACTACTGCCAGCAATGCGGGACCAACAACGGTGTTGAATTTCTCGAAGACGCTGAAGAAGCCGTAGAATTCAGCACTTTTGCTGGCGGGCATGAGCTTGCCAACCAGTGAGCGGCTGATGGCTTGTGAGCCACCTTGCACCATCGCCACCGCGAAACCAAGCGCGTAAAAATGCCATTCCTGGCTCATGAAATAACCAACACCCGCGATAAGCAAGTATATGATCAGGCTAATGGTAATGGTGAGCTTTTGTCCTAACTTTTCGGCAAGTTTGCCAAAGAGGATCGAGAATGGCGCGGCGACAAATTGCACCATCAACAAGGTGCCAATCAGCGTCATGCTGCTAAAGCCTCGTTCGCTGCCGATGATGGTGGCCATGGTGATGATGGTGCCGATACCGTTGGAGTAGACGAAGAAGGTCAGCATGAACCACGCGAGGTCTCTGAACTTGCGGATATTCCGAAAAGCGGAGAAAAAGCGCCCAAAGCCAACCTTGACCACGCTTTTGCCTATTTCGTGTTCGTAGGCTTTGGCAGGTGGTTCCTTGACATACTTGAAAACAGGAATTGAGAAGACAGCCCACCAGATGGCAACGCTTGCCATGCTAAGGCGCATCATCAGTTGGGTGACTTCTTCCGCAGGGGTGTTGGGCATCAGATTGGGGCCGAGGAAAATCATCGCCACGTTGATGGCAAGCAATAATCCACCACCAATGTAACCCATGGCGTAGCCCCTGCTGGAGACTTTGTCGAGTTCATCTTCGCTGGCGATATGGGGCAGGAGTGCGTCGTAGAAGACAAGCGAGCCGGCGAAACCAACTGTACCCAAAATATACAGCACGACAGTCAGCGTTTGATGTTGTGGGCCTGTTAAGAAGAACATGGCAGCTGTGCTGAGTACACCCAAGGCAACAAAAAAGGCCATGAAGGTTTTCTTTGAGCCTCTGAAGTCAGCAATCGCGCCCAGTACCGGGCTGGAAACAGCGGCGATGAGGCTGCCAATGGCGACCGCCCAACCCCAAATGGGCACAGCGGATTCGCCAAGCATAATGTATTGAGCGAAGTAAACGGGAAGAATGGCTGCCATGATGGTGGTAGCAAAAGCTGAGTTACCCCAGTCGTACATGGTCCAAGCCCAAATGGCTTTCTGTTTCTTCTTTTCCTGGTCTGGTGTGAATGGCTGTTGAACAGGATTTTGCTGGTTAATGATGGATGAATCCATAATGCGCTCCTTTTATTAATGAGATGCTTCCATTTTACCCTTGATATGTTTATTTAAGGTGGATTGTTTGTAAAAGGATGACATCATAGCCAATGGCACCTTGTGAACAGCTAACGAAAATTATTACGATGGGCTGTTTATTGTCATTGGCATGGGTTAAGAATAAAAAAGGTCCGGCATCTCGGACCTTTAGCTGTTTTTTTGTGTTTTGTACTTAGTTTCTATTCGCCACGAATGAAGGCTTCAGTGAGCTCGCGGGCATGCTCATCTTTATATTGCTCAGGCGGTGTTTTCATGAAATAACTGCTGGGTGCCAGGATGGGGCCGCCAATGCCACGGTCTTTGGCTAATTTCAGACAACGGATCGCGTCGATGACTACGCCAGCGGAATTGGGAGCATCCCAAACCTCAAGTTTCACTTCCGCTTTGAGGGGCACATCACCAAAAGTGGTGCCTTCCATGACAATGTGGCAGTATTTACGGTCTTTGAGCCAGGGCACGTAATCAGAAGGACCCACGTGCACGTCTTCTTCATCAAGTTTGTAGGGCAACATGCTGGTGACGGCGCCGGTCTTGCTGATTTTTTTGCTTTCCAGACGGTCGCGTTCGAGCATGTTCATAAAGTCGGTATTACCACCAAAGTTGAGTTGGTAGGTGTGGTCAAGGCGCACGCCACGGTCAACAAAGAGACTGGTGAGCACACGGTGGGTGATGGTGGCGCCAACCTGGCTTTTGATGTCATCGCCGATGATGGGCAAGCCGGCTTCGAAAAAGCGCGCTGACCAATACGGCGAGCTGGCGATGAACACGGGAATGCAGTTGATGACGCCTACGCCAGCGCGCAAGGCTTGCTCCATGTACCATTTGGTTGCCATTTCGGAACCAACGGGCAGGTAGTTGATGATCATATCCGCCTGGGTTTCTTTGAGAATGCCCACGACGTCATCCGTCGGGCCAGGAGCTTTGGTAACGATTTGGCTCAGGTATTTGCCTAATCCATCGTGGGTCATTCCGCGATGAACGGGAACGTTCATAAAGGGGATATCGCAGAATCTATAGGTGTTGTTGGGATAGGCAAAAAGCGCTTCGCTAAGGTCTTTGCCGACCTTCCCTTCAACCACATCGAAAGCAGCCACAACTTCAATGTCGCTGATATGATAGCCACCCAAGTTGACGTGCATCAAGCCGGGCACTTGCGTGTCGTCATCAGCGTTTTTGTAGTAGTAAAGTCCTTGTACTAAGGATGAGGCGCAGTTCCCCGCGCCAATGATGGCAACGCGTACTTTTTTATTATTGGTCATGAGATCTCCAGTCTGTAAGCATGCGCCTAATCATACCGCAATTTGTTGCGCTTTTGTTTATGGAAAGCAATTCTACGCTGGGCTATAATGATGCCATGCAATTTGACCTTCAGGCTCCCTATAAACCCACCGGCGACCAACCCCAAGCCATCGCGGAGTTGGTTGAAGGTGTACTTAAAGGCTATCGCCATCAGGTTTTGCTCGGCGCGACCGGAACGGGCAAGACGTTTACCGTGGCGAATGTTATCCAGCATTTGCAACTGCCTACCCTGGTGATGACGCATAACAAAACCCTGGCAGCCCAACTTTACGCGGAGTATAAAGACTTTTTTCCGAACAACGCCGTGGAATACTTCGTTTCGTACTACGATTATTACCAGCCTGAAGCTTATATCCCGCGTCGCGATCTTTACATTGAGAAAGAAACGCAGATTAACGAAGAAATCGACCGCTTGCGCCTGGCCGCGACCACAGCGCTGATGTCGCAGCAGGATGTGATTATCGTGGCATCGGTGTCCGCGATTTACGGTTTGGGTGATCCCGAACTTTATAAGGCGAGCGTCTTGCATGTGGAGAAAGACAGCCTGTATCGGCGGAATAAATTGTTGCGGCAGTTGGTGGATATCCAATATCAGCGCAATGAGTTTGATATCAAACCCGGTATTTTTCGGGTGCGCGGTGACACGCTTGAAATTTTGCCGGCTTATTCAGAAAAAGAAATCATCCGCATCAGTTTTTTTGGTGATGAGATTGAGGCGATCTCGCGCTTGCACGCGGTGACTGGCGAACTGATTGAGCGTGTTGACGCGATCGACATTTATCCCGCCAAACACTATGTAACCGAAGATAAGCGCATGGAAAAATCTCTGCAAGATATTGAAGATGAACTTGAAGAGCGTCTGAAATTTTTCAGAGACCAGGGCATGGATCTGGAAGCTTACCGACTGGAGCAACGCACCCGCTATGATCTGGAAATGTTGCGTGAGGTGGGGCATTGCGCGGGGATTGAGAACTACTCGCGTCATTTTGACCAGCGCGCGTCGGGCACCGCGCCATGGACTTTGCTGGACTTCTTGCCATCTGAGTATCTGCTGGTTTTGGATGAGTCGCATATGATGATGCCCCAAATTCGCGGGATGTACAACGGCGACCGTTCGCGCAAGGAAGTCCTGGTTAAGTATGGTTTTCGTCTGCCTTCCGCGCTGGACAACCGCCCCTTAAAGTTCCCGGAATTTGAAAAAATGATGGGCATCACGCTTTATACCAGTGCCACTCCTGGACCTTACGAGATGGAAAAGAAAGATCAGGTGGTTGAGCAAATCATCCGCCCAACCGGATTGTTAGACCCGCAAATTATCGTGCGTCCGAGTCGTGGGCAGGTGGATGACCTGATTGCTGAACTGCGTAAGTTGATTGAAAAAGGCGAACGCGCCCTGGTGACCACGTTGACCAAACGCATGGCTGAGGATTTGTCGGCATATCTTAAAGACGCTGGGTTTAAGGTTCAATATTTGCACTCTGAGGTGGAAACGTTCGAGCGCGTGAGCATCCTGCGCGATTTGCGCATGGGCAATTATGATGTCGTGGTGGGCATCAACCTCTTGCGCGAAGGGCTTGACTTGCCAGAAGTTTCGATGGTGGCAATTTTGGATGCTGACAAAGAGGGCTTTTTGCGCTCAACCACGGCGCTCATTCAGATTTTTGGTCGTGCCGCGCGACATATCAATGGCAAGGTTATTCTTTACGCGGACCAGATGACCGATTCGATGAAGCGCGCGATTGACGAGACCAACCGTAGGCGGACTATTCAGGAAAAGTACAACGAAGAGCATGGCATTTCGCCTGTTGGCATTACCAAGGCGGTATACGATATTACTGAACGCCTGACGCACTCGATTGCCGAAGGAAAAGAGGATAAGAGCAAAAGCGCGCGACAGTTGGCTTCAAAGATGCAGCAGCGTGAGTTGGAAAAATTGATATCAGAGATGGAAAACCAGATGAAAGCTGCCGCGGTAGATTTGGAATTTGAACGCGCGGCGATGTTGCGTGACCAGATTTATGAGTTGCGGGCGATATTGGTTGAATCAAGCGACTTGCCGGAGTGGAAAAAGCAGACGCTCCTGGCGCGGCATAGTGAATAATTTAAGTTCTGAGCGTGTGGGTTTTTTTGACATAATAAACAAGACCGCCGGAATGGGCGGTCTTGTGAACGATGGAAAGGTTGATCATGTCCAAGGTAAGTTCATACTATCGTATTAATCAAAGCTAACTGTTTTATTAAACTTATTTTTTCTGGTCGATTACTTTCTTGGCAGTAACTTCAATCTTTCGGGGTTGAGTTTCTGGTTTCTTGGGCAGATGAACGGTTAAGATGCCGTTATCCGTTTCCGCTGAGATTTGTTCGGGGTCAATCACACCGGGCATGCTGATCGCGCGGTAGAAAGAACCACAGCGGCGTTCACGGATGTGATATTTGCCTTTTTCTTCATCAACAGTTTCATCAGCAATTTCTCCACGAATGCTGAGAGTGTTGTCGTCATAAGTAATCTCGATTTTCTCAGGATCAAAACCGGCAACGCTGGCTTTGATGGTATATTCCTGATCAGTTTCGAGAACGTCCAGCGGGAAGCCAGAGGGCAATGGTTCGCTTTCGATATCAAACATGCGATCAATCATATTCTCGAGGTTGGATCCTCGTCTCCAGTAAGGGTATCGTGTAATTCTGTAAGCCATATTTACCTCCAAATATAAAGTGTCTTTCAACTGTTATGGTAGGAAAGTTGTGTAAGAAAAAAGTATGCGAAAAATAAGCGTGGTGTTAACATACTTGTTTTTTCTTTTTACCGTGGGCATGGCTTGGTATAATACTGTTGGAAAGAATAGAAAGCTTTAGATATGATGCAGTCACATTACGTTAACAGAATACTTTTAGGCGATTGTGAACAGGTGCTGAAGTTCATCCCTGATGATAGTTTCGATTTGATTTTCACATCTCCACCCTATGCTGATCAAAGGAAATCTACATACGGGGGTATAAAACCTGATGAATACGTCGAATGGTTTTTACCTAAATCAGCTGAGTTATTGCGTGTCTTAAAACCTACTGGAACCTTTATTCTTAACATAAAGGAGCGTGTTGTAGATGGTGAAAGACATACCTATGTTTTGCAGTTAATACAGGAACTAAGGAAACAAGGTTGGTTTTGGACCGAAGAATTTATTTGGCATAAAAAGAATTCTCATCCAGGAAAGTGGCCCAATAGATTCAGAGATAATTGGGAAAGACTCCTGCAATTTAATAAAGATAAAAAATTTTACATGGATCAAGATGCTGTTAAAGTACCCGTTGGTGACTGGTCTCAAAAACGTCTGCAAAACTTAAGCGAAACGGATATGATGAGAGATAATTCTCGAGTGGGGAGCGGGTTCGGTAAAAATGTATCGAATTGGCTTGACCGTGATATGGTTTATCCGTCCAATGTGATACACATGGCAACAGAGTGTGGCAATAAAAGTCACAGTGCAGCTTTTCCGCTTTCTTTGCCATCATGGTTTATTAAACTTTTTACAAAACCTGGTGACATTGTACTTGATCCCTTTATCGGCTCTGGTACAACCGCTGTGGCTGCAACGGAATTGGGAAGAAACTACACCGGAATTGATATTTTGGAAGAATATGTTGAATTATCTAATTCTCAATTGGAAGGTATCCAAATTAGTATTCCGATGATTGCTGAAGAAGGCGCAAATTATTCTGTTGAAGAAGGTGAGAATGATTGAAAAGCTATCCGTAGACGAATTAAATACCTATGTGAATGAAAATATAAGTAGTTTTCACAAAAGGCGACTTGCTAAATTAGAACAAATCTCACTTAAAGAAATACTTAGGAAAAAGAATCCCTATCTTTTTAGAGCAAAAAACCTCTTGGTTGCGTCTGATTTGGTAGAGAGTTTAATGCAGGCTTTTCTATCCTCGTCAGAAGAGCCGATGTTTGGCTATTTTTTGGAAGACTTAGCGATTTTCATTGCAAACAGGGTTTTTGGAGGGATAAAATCAGCTTCACAGGGTGTGGATCTTGAGTTTAGCAAGAATAACATTCGCTACTTGGTTTCGATAAAGTCCGGACCTAACTGGGGAAATAGTTCTCAGTATAAAAAATTGGAACAAGATCTTAATGATTGCGTAAGAAGACTAAAACAATCGGGTTCTACAATAAACACACAACCCGTTTTGGGAATCTGTTATGGAAAGGTCAAAACGGTTTTTACAAAACACTTTTTAAAAGTAGTCGGGCAAAGCTTTTGGTATTTAATCAGCGACAATGAAAATCTTTATACCGATATTATTGAACCAATCGGTTATAAAGCCCAAGAAAAAAATCAAGCTTATTTGGAAAGTCGCTCCGCTCTTTTAAATAAATTAACCATCGAGTTTTCGGAATCATTTTGTAAGCCAAATGGTTCTATTGATTGGGAAAAATTAGTACGGTTCAATTCAAAAAATTTAACGGAAAAAGATAAAGAGGTGCTTTAACTAATTGATAGTTCCCACCTCAAATTTATGGAAATATGAGAGATAAAACATTAAGAATCATCCCACTTGGCGGGTTAGGCGAAGTGGGAAAAAACATGACAGTTTACGAATATAAAAATCAAATACTCATCGTGGATGCCGGCATGATGTTCCCGGATAACGATATGATTGGAATCGATTACATCATCCCAGATTTTAATTACGTGCGTCAAAACGCGGATAAAGTGGTGGGCATTGTGGTCACACATGGGCACGAAGACCATCTTGGCGCCATAGGACACCTCTTGGAGGATGTTGACGCACCGATTTATGCGACCCCATTGACTTTGGGTTTAATCCAAAACAAACTCACGCGCAATTTCAAAAAAGAACCTAAAATGATGAAGGTGCATGCTGGTGAAACGGTGCGGATTGGCTCTTTTAACGTTGACTTTTTCCACGTCTCACATTCAGTGCCAGACGCGGTCGGATTGGGTATCGATACACCCGCCGGACTGGTTGTTCATACCGGCGATTACAAGTTTGACCATACGCCAGTAGACAACTTTCCCACCGATTATGCAAAGTTAGCAGAATTCGCGCGACGTGGCACCATGGTCCTTTTAGCGGATTCAACAAACGCTGAACGACAGGGTTGGACACCCAGCGAGCGTGTTATTGACGCTGCTTTTGACAAAGTCTTTCATGAAGCCAAAGGGCGTATCATCGTGGCGACTTTTGCCTCGCTGATTTCGCGCATGCAACAAGTGATTGACACCGCCGAAAAATACGGACGCAAGGTCGCGTTCGTGGGGCTGAGCATGACTGAAAACGCGCGCATCGCCAAAGAGTTGGGCTATATCCAATATGATGATGATACCGTTATGCCTCTCGAAAACGTGCTCAACATGAAAGATGACAAGGTCGTTTTATTGGTAACGGGTTCTCAAGGTGAGCCTACATCTATATTAGGGCGACTTGCAAATGGCACCAATCGCCGCTTTGACATCAAAGAGGGCGATACGGTTGTGCTTTCTTCCCATCCCATTCCGGGCAACGAAGAGCTTGTTTATCGAGCGATAAATCGGCTTATGGAACGTGGCGCGGACGTGATTTATGAGGCTATCGCGC